>NBJMC04203__coassemble_170_pt1 | contig 64250 bp, 53 predicted proteins | sample NBJMC04203__metabat2_high_PE_050 | metagenome-assembled genome bin NBJMC04203 | reverse complement strand
AAACCTCATGTCGTGTTTTTTTATGCTACGATAAAAGCAACAAAAAACCGGGAGGTAATGAAATGATTGAGTTTGTAAAAACCTTTATTTGGGTAGTGGCTGCTGTTGGTCTGTTCTTAATCCAAAAGTGGCTGAGTTCAAGAAAGGTTGTATGGCTCGGTAGTATTATGCCGGTCTTGACGATTATTTCGGGAGGAACCCTGATTTGGTACATGAAGTGGGAGATTTCCGTTCGCACAGTTCTTCCCTTTGTATTGCTATTCGTCTTGTTTACGATTACTTGGTTATCAGAAAGAGCCACTTTGAAAAAGAGCCGTAGTAAGGAGGATATACATGGAATTAGTGATTGAAGATCTATCAAAATCGTTTGGAGAAAAGCAGGTCTTGCAGAATATAAGTTTTACATTTTCAAGTGGGAAAATCTACGGGCTGCTTGGGCGCAATGGAGCAGGTAAAACAACCTTTTTTAACTGCTTAAACGGCGATATAAAACGGGACAGCGGCAAATTATATTTACTTTCGAGCAATCAGAAAAGACCTATACAACCCGATGATATAGGATATGTACTCTCTACTCCTACTGTACCAGCATTTCTGACAGGGCGTGAATTTCTGAAGTTCTTTTTAGATATTAACGAAGCGAATATTTCTAATCTAAAGACAGTAGATGAATATTTTGAGGAAATAGCGATTAATGTAGCAGATAGGGATAAACTGCTCAAAGATTACTCACATGGTATGAAAAACAAAATGCAAATGCTTGTGAATATGATTGTTTGTCCGCCTGTTCTGTTATTAGATGAGCCTCTTACTGCGCTGGATGTTGTTGTCGCAGAAGAAATGAAGCAACTTCTACGCACGCTAAAACAACATTCTATCATAATACTTTCAACGCACATTATGGATTTGGCTCTAAATCTATGTGATGAGATTGTCTTACTGAATCATGGATTACTGGAGCATTTGGAATTTTCCGATCTGAATGGCGAGGCTTTCAAAGAGAGGATTATATCCGCTCTCAGGGAGGGAACGGAATGATAAAAACTTTAATGGTGTCCCTCCTCTTGAAAAACACATATCAGGTCAACTGCATTATGTATGCGATTAAACAGACTCCGATCATCAAGCATTTTTTACCGGACGGTTTTTATGGCTCTTACAAGGTAAAGTGTTTTGCGAATGTGTTATCTGTTCTTTGGGAAATTATATCCACATTTGCCGAAAAACTGATTTATTTTGGGGCAATGTTTCTATGGGAAATTTCCTTTTATCCGGCAGTTGCTAAACCGCAATTATTTTTTCATATACTTATTTTCTTAACGGTTCTTGGTTCATTTACAAACACCTACATTTTCAAGCCGAAAAAAGATAAGTATTATGCACTTATGCTCTTGCGGATGGACAGTCGATACTATGCTGTGAGTAATTACAGTTATTATATTTTGAAAACATTTATTGGATTTGCCGCAATGGGGGCTTTATCAAGTTGCTTGATAGGACTTCCGATTCTGCAATCTGTGCTAATTCCTTTTTTCGTGGTGGGCCTAAAACTGGATGTTGTTGCGATCCTTTTGAAATATTATGAGCGTACAGGAAATGCCCCCAACGAAGATAAGATAAATTTTATAATTTGGGGTTTGATATTTTTATTATTACTTTGTGCCTATGGCCTTCCTCTTTTAGGGGTTATTTTGCCTATTGAGTTAAGTACAGTGCTTATGGCACTTGCTATTGCGGGAAGTATCCTCTCAGTTTATAAAGTCTGTTCTTTTCGTCTTTATCATTCCTTGTACCGCCAGATTTTGTCGCAGGCAATATGCTCAGTAACGCCGAATGAATATAATCACGCCGAACAGGCAATATCTTTTGAGCCGAACATATACAGTAGTAAAAAAGGTGCAGACTATCTAAATGCGCTGTTTGTAAAACGGCACAGGAAAGTTTTGTGGAGATCTTCAAACCAAATTGCTTTAGGCTTCATGGCATTAACAGTTGTGTTATTGCTTATAAGCTACTTGTGTCCATCCAAAATGCAATTGGTGCTGTCGAAATGGTCGCCATCATTCCTGTTTTTTATGATGTATCTGGTAAATAGAGGCGGGAGTTTCACAAAGGCTTTGTATATGAACTGCGATTATAGCTTATTGAACTACAATTTTTTCAAGAAAGCTGACCTCGTTTTCAAATTGTTCATTATACGATTGCGTGAACTTATCAAAATAAATATACTGCCAGCGTTGTCGATTGGAATGGGCTTGGGCGTTATAATGTACGCCAACGGCATTGGAAAAGTGACAGACTACATCTTATGGATTTTGTTGGCAATGTGTTTAAGCGCATTTTTCTCCGTACACTATCTGCTGATGTACTATCTGTTACAACCCTATACTTCTGGAACAGATGTGAAAAGTGGTCACTATCGTATTCTTGAAATTGCACCCTTTTTTATCTTTCTAAGGGTTATAAAGATAAAAACATCTTCTATATTTCTCGGTGTAATTTCCATAGGAATGTGTGTTCTATACTACTTTATTGCCATATCTTTGGTTAGGAAATATTCAACTGATACATTTCGCCAAAGGGTATAAGACATAAAAAAACAATCTATCCTTTATACTCTGCCGCACGACGGCAAAAGAAAAAAGCCGTCGTACAGCAGCCCTTTTGACACGCTTAGTTTATCCTGCGGCGGCTTTCAGAGCCGCCGCTTCTTTTTGCTAAATTCAACGACAACCCTATATTTGCGACCAGACACGGCGGCATTAGGAGGATGCCGCCATGCCAATTTTACTTTTTCGTAGTCCTCATACCCTGCACCAGCTAAAAAAAGCATAGCCCCGCCTCCGGGTTATTCCGGCTATGTATACGAAATTTGTTGGAACCTTAACTGTTATGTCATTTCATGCGTCCGAGTGGCCTTGTGCCGCCCGGGCGCTTTTGCGTTCTTATGGGACTGCCTCGGGTCATGTTGGCCCGAAGTCATTCCCCGGTGCCGCTCACCGCCACCTTCGTTTCGGTCACTCGTCAACCACCAACCGAAACGGAGGTCAATATGGCTATTATCAATCTGCGGGACTATTACCCGTTTTATACATCGGATTGCTTCATGGAAGTATCGGACGAAGTTGCTGAAATGTTCAAAGAATTTGACCGCAAGGAGGCTGCTTACCGGCTGCGTACATACCGCCATAAAGCCTACTATTCCCTTGATCGGGATGATGGGCTGGAGCATGAGGCTGTCTTTGTCGCACTTTCGCCCCATGAGCTGTACGAGCGGAAAGTTACCATGCAGGAGCTTCACGCTGCTATTGCCAGCTTGCCGGACAAACAGGCCAAACGGATTTACGCTCACTTTATTCTTGGCATGACGAAACAGGATATTGCCCGGGCAGAAGGGGTCCATGAGAAAGTAGTCCGTGTGGCAATCGAGCGAGGACTGCGGCACTTGGAAAAGATTTTGAAAAAATCTCTGTGAGGTGTACCGATTTAAGCTAAAAAATGAAATGGCTTATGAGAGGCAAAACACTCCGGGTCAAGGTGGCCCGAGGTTGGAACAAGCCCTCCTGCAAATCAAAAACTGAATAAAAAGGCACCCGGATACGAAGGGAAATGCGCTGTGTGACAGGCCCGCCATGACCTCTGCTTTTGGAGAATACAGTCTCTATAAAACAGGGCGAGCGATCAGGCTCATGCCATAGGTGGGGCAAGGCTGGCTCCACCGGAACAGGCACATAACCCGGATACTTGCGTTTAGTCACAGTCCGAGCGTTGAAGCGGCCTTGCAAGCCGTGAGCCGTCGCAGGCAATGAGAACGCCTTGCCATCAGAATGGGGAGAGTTGAAATACTATGGGGCAGAAAGCCTATGCCCGTCCGGTGTGCCTGTGATGTAGTAAAAACCTGTGGGGAGTCCTCCGGCAATGCTGTCTGATGATAGGCCAATCAATCCGGCGGGGCTCCCCATCTTTTTCTCAAAGGAGTTTCTTATGGAAAATGCGTTTGGGATGTTTCCCGGTTTTGAGCCGGATGAATGGAGCAACGACGCCTGCCGCGGCTATGTCATCATGGCAATGGAGGACTGCGGCTTTTCAAAGAAGGATATTCGTCGTGTTGTGGGACAGCTTTATGAAGTCTTTGATCTCAACAGTGTGGAGGACGCCAAACAGAAGTTCCACTCCAGTCCGTATTGACCTCGGGCCACATCGGCCCGAAGTGGAGAAAGCTCAAAGGGCGGAACCTGCGGGGGCCGCCTTTTGATATTTCCCCACAGGACAAGGGGGAAATGGGAACTTACTGTTTTTTCGTTCCGTCGAGGAGGTAACGCTATGCCACGAAATGCCACCACGCTCAAGGTGGACGGGTATGAGATTTCCGCCACATTTGCCGAAACCAGAAACACGGCCATTTCCGGCCACCTGAAACAAATCCTGCTGTCCTCTTATATCGCTGGAGGACATAAACCCCAAACCGGAGGCATCCTTGCTGCTCCTCCTGTACAGCGGTATAATAAAGATGGTGATAGACACCATGTACCTTGAAAACTGCATAGATTGCGTATTGATCCGCATCTTCATGTTGCCCTTTTGACAATATGAAAGGACGGGTCAACTATAAAAAATCGAGTTTGTACATTATACCGTGTTTCCACCGACAAGCAGGTGGACCACAACGATAAAAACCAAGCTGACATTCCCATGCAGCGAAAAGCCTGTCACGTCTTTTGCGAAAAGATGGGCTGGGTAATTGTCCATGAGGAACAAGAGGAAGGCGTTTCCGGCCACAAGGTAAGAGCTGAAAACCGGGACAAACTGCAAATCATCAAGGAACTGGCAAAGCAGAAGAAGTTTGATATTCTGCTGGTGTTTATGTTTGACCGTATCGGGCGTATCGCTGACGAAACGCCCTTTGTGGTGGAATGGTTTGTAAAGAACGGAATCGAGGTATGGAGCACCCAAGAGGGGGAACAGCGCTTCGACAGCCACACGGACAAGCTCACAAACTATATCCGCTTTTGGCAGGCTGACGGCGAAAGCGAAAAGACTTCTATCCGTACCAAAACCGCATTGGGTCAGCTCGTTGAGAGTGGCGGCTTCAAAGGCGGCCTTGCTCCATACGGCTATGACCTTGTGAAAAGCGGGCGCTTCAACAAGCGCAAGCATGAGCTTTATGATCTGGTCGTCAACGAAACCGAGGCTGCTGTGGTGCGTATCATCTTTGACAAGTATGTACATGAGGGTTTCGGCGCTCAACGGATTGCCACCTACTTGAACAAACAGGGCTACCGGGCCAGAACGGGCAAGATGTGGCACCACGCCAGCATCCGAGGTATTGTCTGTAATCTCACCTATACGGGTGTTCTGCGGTGCGGGGAAAGCCGTTCCCAAGAGCTGCTCCACCTGCAAATCATTTCGCCGGAGCTGTTTGAAGCAGCCCAACACATCCGCACTTCGCGGGCCAACAGCGCCGAGCAGGAACGCCATATCCCGCTGAACACCCGCGGCAACTCGCTTTTGGCCGGGAATGTGTATTGCGGGCATTGCGGGTCGAGGCTGACCCTCACCACCAACGGAAAGGCTTATCCTTGCAAGGATGACCCCAACCGGGTGGTGAAGCGTGTGCGGTATGTCTGCTATGGGAAAACCCGCAAGCAGACCGACTGCGACGGACAGACGGGCTACACGGCCCATATCCTTGACGGAATCATTGATAAGCTGGTGCGCCAAATCTTTGAGCGCATGAAAGCAATTCCCAAAAGCGAGATCGTCAGTGCCCGTTATCGTGAGAAGATGGAGCAGCGGAAAAGCCTGCTCCACAGTGTTCGATCCGAGTATGTCAAAGCTGCCGCAGACCTTGAAACGCTGAAAGGCGAAGTCATCAAGACCATCCGTGGAGAGAGTAGCTTTTCTAAAGAGCTACTAAACTCTCTAATTGCCGAAGCCGAAACGAAATGCAGAGAGCTCCAAGAAAATTTGGAGGCAGCGCAAGCGGCCTATGACGAAGGACAAGCGGTGATGGCTTCGCTGAACACGCAATATAACGACATCATCTCATGGGCAGAAATGTACGACACAGCCAGCATAGAGGCAAAGAAAATGATCGTGAGCTGTTTGATAAAGCGGGTAGAGGTATACCGTGACTACAAGCTGCACATTGATTTCAACATTGACTTTACACAGTTCTGTGAAGGGCTGGACATTGTGACGATTGCCGCATAAAACAAAAAGCCCGCTCCCAAAAGGGAACAGGCATGAAAAAACCTGCTTCACATGAAGCAGGTTATCTAAGAATACTCAGCACACCAAAGTTTGGTGGAGATAAGCGGGATCGAACCGCTGACCTCTTGAATGCCATTCAAGCGCTCTCCCAGCTGAGCTATACCCCCAAATAAAAGGGTGTGCTGAGTATTTCTTATTCAATTTTTTGAGGGGTGTGTAACCGCTTCAACCGCTCTCCCAGCTGAGCTATACCCCCAAGTATTCATTTGTTTTCACAGCCCGTTTCCTGACTGCTTGTTTATTATACCAATCAAAAACAAAAATGTCAACACTTTTTTGAAATTTTTTCTTTTTATTTTTTACAGCAAGTTTCTTATCAAAACCGAACTTATCTTTATTACAAGCCCGCCTCAATGCCGCATGCTATATGAGAAAAACCTTACTGCAAAACACTCTTAAAAACGCTTTTTCCTCTTTTCTTCCGGATGCAAAATCGAAAAAGCGGGGCGCGCTTTGTCTTATATGACAGCTTCGCCCCGCTTTTTTATTTGGATACAACATTTTCTGTGCCGTAAACCGACCGATACATGTGTATATCTTTAGTCTTTCAGCATCCCGTGCTTTTTCAGCAGTGTATTGATGCGCTCGTGCGGATCAATAACAGCGGAAATCGACATATCGTGATTGAGCGCCGAAATAAAGTACGCGATATACTTCGAGCAGTCAACCTCGTGGAACCACTCTCTGTTGAGCAGCTCCGGGCGGCGATAGGTCAGGTTCGTTCCGAATACACCCGCTAGCAAACCGTCTTCATAGGCTTTATCAAATGCCTCAACGCCGTTAGTGAAGATTGCGTACGTCGCATTTGCAAAAATGCGCTTTGCCCCCTTCTCTTTCAGCGCTACCGCGATATCGAGCATGCTTTCACCGGAAGAAATGATATCGTCCGCAACGAAGATATCCTTGCCTTCCACGCTCTCGCCCAAATACTCGTGCGCTACAATGGGGTTTCTGCCATTCACAATGCGCGAATAATCACGGCGTTTATAGAACATACCCAAGTTGACGCCCAAAACGGATGCATAGTACATATTGCGGTTCATTGCACCTTCGTCGGGGCTGATCACCATGAAGTGATCGCGGTCAAAACTCAAATCGGGAATGTCGCGCAGCAAAGCTTTGATTACTTGGTAAGTGGGCATTACATTATCAAGGCCCATCAAAGGCACGGCGTTCTGCATACGCGGATCGTGCGCGTCAAAAGTGATGATGTTCGACACGCCCATCGTTTGCAGCTCCTGCAAAGCAAATGCGCAGTCCAAGCTTTCACGATAGCTGCGGCGATGCTGACGGCTGCCGTAAAGCATCGGCATAATTAAGCTGATGCGGTGAGCCTTGCCCGAAGCCGCCTGAATCAAGCGCTTAATGTTTTGGAAATGGTCGTCCGGAGACATCATATTCTCATGACCGAACATCTTATAGCGCAAGCTGTAATTGCCGACATCCGCCACAATAAACAGATCGTCACCGCGAATACTGGAACGAATTAAGCCCTTTCCGTCGCCGGAAGAAAAACGCGGACACTCACTTTCAATAATGAAAGTTTCCATCTCGACGCCGGCTTCTTTTGCCCACTGAATCAGATGATGATCAATTTTTTTCGTCAGCTCTTCCGCTCCGGGGGCAGCAATCAATCCCAGCTCTGCGACACGGTTTTCAAAATTGAAAAACTCTTTTGCATCTGCCATTACTTCGGACACTCTCCTTTTATGTTCTTTCAACGGGTTTCCCGTTTCTGGACTTCTTTCATCCAATATTCTAACATAAAAACAGACAAAATTCGCGCATATTTACCGTTTTTTTAAATTTTGTTTACTTTACCGTAAAGCGAATAGAAAGCAACTCTTTTTTAGGCAACACCGCACAAGTTTTTCCTGTTATTTTGTCAAAGCCTTGCCCAATTCACGGCACATGCGCACGCCTTCTTCATCGGGTGCACCGTTGCAGATGACGCCCTCTTTTACAAGCTGCGCTCCAAGCTGTGAACATTGTTCTTCCCAAGAGCGCATCCATTCGCCATCACCCCAGCCGTAAGAACCGAACAGGCCAAGCTTCTTTCCTTTCAGATAGGGCTCACACTCGGTAAATACCGGCTCAAACTCACTTTCCTCCAGCTGCTCTGCGCCCATAGACGGACAGCCGAACGCCAGCGCGTCATATTCGCCGCATTGAGAAGAGGAAAATTCACTCACCCCGAATAAATCGACCTGCGCACCCGAATCTCTTGCACCCTGCACGACCTCATGCGCCATCTGCTCTGTGTTTCCTGTTCCGCTCCAATAAATCACTGCAATTCGTGCCATAAGTTTAATCAATCCTTTCTTTTTATCCGGCCAAGGCGTGCGAATCAAACCAGCCGCCCAGCCGTTTTCATCCCCATATTCTAGTATTAGGCAGCTACCGTCAGCCGATGCACCGAATATCCCTCGTCGAAGCGTTTTCGGTAAATCAGGCTGCATTTTTTATATTGTTCAAATCGGCGTTTGGCCTGCGCTTCATCGGAATACACTTTCCAGCATCCGGCACACTTACAGTTGCTTCCGCAGTTTTCAATAAAGCCCATCACGTCTTCCAGCGGATAGCCAAGAAACACACCGATCTCATGGGGAAAACATTCACTTTCCTGCAAGCGGCTTGTCAGATAAACAAGCATCGCTTGTGCGTCCATCTGACTGTCGTAGCCATAACGCACCAAAAACGCTCTTGTTGCCTCTTGGTACAGTTCTTTTTCAAGCTTCGCGGGGCGGTACACATAAATCAGCGCCGCACCTTTTCGCACACGAAGCAAAGCGATGTGAACCCCTTTCGGATTCAACAGACGGTTATGATGGTCAATCATGCATTTTAGTGCTTTTTCATCCTGTACAGGGCAGGTAAATAAATTGGCACTTTTCACTCCCGCCAAGGTAGGCGCGCAGTGTTGAATTAAACAAGTTTCCAGCACAGTATCACCCCATTATTAGCAATTGCTAACTCATAATTAAAAAAATAAACGCTTCATTATGTTTGATTATGCTTTTCTTTCAGCACTTTGGTTAGCTTAAACTAACTTACAACAAATAAGATACCATGCTTTTCCCTATTTGTCAAGCATTTTCTTACAAAGCAAAACGGACAAAGGCAAAATACCTTCGTCCGTTTTCCAAATAATTTATTTTGCAGACAATGCCGCCATTGTAATATAGTTATACGGCTGATTGAAGTGGGGCAGGAAGAAAAGGTCCAGCAGCTTGAGCTTATCAATCGTCAGTTTCTCCTGAATTGCCAGAGAGAACATATGAAGGCCCATCGAAACATCGTAATCCGACATCAGCTGTGCACCCACAATGACACGCGTTTTTGCGTCGTAAACAATGCGCACCGTTGTTTTGGTGTTGCCGCTTTCAATGAATCCGGCTTTCTGCCAATCGGTGAATTCTGTGGTTAAAACGTCCATACCTTCGGCTTTTGCTTTCTGTTCAGTCAATCCGGTACTAAGCAAATTCAAGCCCCAGATGGAAATGCCGTTCGACCCCTGTACGCCGGGGCTTTCCAGATGAGTACCGCAAACATTATGTGCCGCCAACACGCCGGAGCGCACTGCATTCGTCGCCAGCGCGATGTAGTCCTCTTTGCCTTTTGCGTTATTAAATACGGTCGCACAGTCACCCACGGCATAGATATCCGGGTCACTGGTCTTCTGCGTTCTGTCTACGAGGTAAGCACCGCGCATTAGCTCCAAATGATCTGCGCACAACTCAGTATTAGGCTTGAAGCCAATCGCAAATACCACCATATCGGTATCAAACGTACCGTTGGAGGTAACAACACGGCTCACCTTTCCCTGCTCGCCTTCCACGGCGGTCACCTGGCGCCCGAAGCAAAGCTCAACTCCGTGCTCGCTGAGATTCTCGGCCATTTTATTGCAGAAATCCGCGTCATAATAACCGGAAAGACAGGTATCGGCACAATCAATCAAACGGGTCGCGCGTCCGTTGCGCACAAACGCCTCGGCCAGCTCTACGCCGATATAGCCTGCACCCACAACAGTAACGTGCTTGATTTCCGGGTTTTCCAGCTTTTTCACCACTTCTTCGGCGTGCTGATACAACTTTACCGCCTGCACATTTTCCAGATCCATACCGGGAATCTTCGGGAAAATCGGAGCAGATCCCGTTGCAAGAATCAGCTTGTCGTAAGCTTCTTCATAAACGGTTCCGTCCTCGCCCTCAGCATGAATCGTCTTATTGGCATAATCTACTTTTGTTACACGCGTTTTCAGATGAATCTTTGCGCCCTTCTCACCCAGCTTTTCGGCAGAAGAATAAAACAATCCTTGCGGACCGCTGATTTGATGGCCAATCCAAAGCGCCATACCGCAGCCCAAAAAGCTGATGTTCGAGTTTTGGTCGAACACGTGAACCTCTGTGCCGGGATAGTTGTCCAAAATTGTGTTGATTGCCGCTGTTCCTGCGTGGTTTGCACCGATTACCGCTACCTTCATAATAAAAACCTCACTATTTCATCAAAATTACGGGTTCAAGACAGTCATTTTTCAGCCGCTTTTACCCGTTCGGATGCTTGTTAAAAAATAGACTAATTTTCTGTGATTTAAATATACCAAATTGATATAATTATGTCAATCCTTAATTTTTCTCTTTTTTGACGAAAAATAAGGCTTGGCAAAAATATTTTGTCGTACATGCACGAGAAAGCATGTAAAATATTGGCAATATTAACCGATTTTTTATCAAACAGCACAATATTCTTCACATAAAAACGTTAAAACACCCAACAGAGAATTCGTCTAACTTCCAACATGAAAGCTGCTCATACATATAAAAAACAGGTATTGCACCACAAGGGTACAATACCTGTTTGATTTACATGTCATTTGTGTCCTGCAAATCTTGCGGGCCGAAACTCATCGGGAGTAAGCTGCCGAGGGAAACCTCTTCATAAGCATCTTCTGACACTGCCATCAAAACAGTCATATCAGAAGCGGCAAACTCACTGAGCACTTGGCGGCAAATACCGCACGGAGCGGTGCGTCCTCGCACCGGATCTCCCTGCGCTCCGCCTGCCACCGCAACAGCGCTTAAACGCTTTTCTCCCGCCATTACTGCGTGGTACACAGCAACCCGCTCTGCACAGCATGTTGCGGAAAACGAGGCGCATTCAATGTTGCATCCGGTATAAATGTTCCCGCTTTCACCCTGCACAGCTGCGCCCACTGCAAAATGAGAATACGGCGCATAGCAACGGCTGCGCGCTTCGCGAGCTGCTTGCACTAAACGCTCTTTTTCCTGCCGGGTCATATCAGCCCTCCAGCACACTGCCGAGCGCAACCTCCATCATATCGGTGAAGCTGTTTTGACGCTGCTCGGCCGTTGTTACCTCCTCCGACACAAAGCTGTCGGAAATCGTGACAAGGCATGCCGCCTGCTTTCCCGTCACCTTTGCGTTGTGGAACAGCGCAAAGCTTTCCATTTCCACAGCAAGGCAGCCTTTTTCATCGCGCAGGGCTTTCCAATAAGGCGTTTTATCCTCTCGATAAAATACGTCCGACGAGTGGATGACGCCTTCCAGCAAGGGCTTTTGCAGGCGTTTCGCACTGGCGCGCAAACGATCGTTCAAAGCATCGCTCGGAAGAATGGTGTCACCTTCCCATCCGCTTTGCGTTTTGGCAAAGCTCGACTCAGAATAAGCCGCCGTTGCCAAAACCAAGTCAAAAATCTTTGCGCGCTCGGTGTAAGAGCCGGCTGAGCCGATGCGGATGATATTTTCGACGCCGTACTGTGTAAACAGCTCATAAGAATAAATGCCGATGGACGGCATGCCCATACCAGAGCCCATGACACTGACCGGTACGCCGTGATAAGTGCCGGTGTATCCCAGCATCCCGCGCACCTGAGTGACCAAACGCACGTCATCTAAAAAATTCTCTGCAATGAATTTTGCACGCAGCGGATCGCCCGGCATAAAAACGGTTTTTGCAAAATCTCCTGCCTGTGCTGAAATATGCGGTGTTGCCATATTCGTATCCTCCTTATAATTACGCCGAGCCTTCGGCGCTTGTTTCTTTTAACACGCCCGTGCGGTAAGCCTGCACCAAGGCGCGCAAATCTTGAATTTTTTCTTTGAGCCGTGCGCCCTCGTCGGTATCTTCCACGCAGATTCGCTTTTGTGAGGTTTCCACTACATTGACAACCGACAAAATATCGCCGTTTTGCTCAATTGCTTTTTGCAGGCTTTCAAACGGGCTGTGACTGCGCAGCGAGAGCCCGCGCGACGACGACACCAGCGTATAGCCTGCAATGCCGGTTTTCCCTTGATATGCCTTGCAGAATCCGCCGTCGATCACAAGTAGCTTTCCGCCTGCCTTCAAGGGGCTTTCGCCCGCTTTGGCACGCACGGGAACATGCCCGTTAATAATATGTCCGCGCTCTGCATCAAGGCCGAATTCTTCAAAAATACGCATGACTGCGCGCTCGGCCTGTTTCGGGTCGTCGCTTTCAATAAACGTGTAATAGGCATTTTTCTTTTCTTCATAGGCCTGCGGTTCGCCAATGAAAAAATGTTCAAACACGCTCATTTTATACCGTCCGAACAGCGGCGACAAACGGCCGCACCACAAATACCACAAAAAGTCTTGTCCTTCCCGGCGCGCCGCGCTGTTTTCGGGCGCAAAATAACCGTCCCTTGCTTTTTTCTCGCAATAGTCCATCCACGCTCTGCCGCTGAACCAACCGTCGCGCGTTTTTACGCTGGCAAACCCGCCGCTTTCGTTCATGGGCACCGCGCCGTGAAAGAGCAAGTTTTGATTTTCTACTTTGTAAATTCCGCCTTTTGCATACAAAAAGCGGATATGCCTCTGCAGGCGTTCGCTCTCTTGGAAGCTTCGGCGCAGTTTTTCCATCACAGCGGCTTCTTCCTGCGTGAGCTGCGAGGGACACGCAGGGTCTACCGTGGGGAAATCACAGTCGCGCATGCGGTAAGAAACGCCGTCCACTTCCACGGTTTGCGCCGCAAAATCAATGCGTTCCAAAAGCGCGCGGTCTTCCATTTGAAACTCCGGGTTACGGGCCAGCACCTGACATTCCAGCTTGCAAAGCATCACGGTAATGGCCTTGTGCATTCTCGCGGCACGGTCAAAATCGCGTCGGGAAGCCAATGTTTCTCCTCCTAAAAGCTTCGGGTAAAAGGCGCTGACATCGGTATCCTTATAAACTTCTTCGGCAAACAGCGCAAGCGGGCGCAGGTTTAAACCGTAACTGTCTTCCAGCATTTCCGGGTCGTGGTAGCTGAGCGCCACATGAATGACACTGGCAATACAAACCTCACTGCCTGCCGCGGCGCCCATCCACTCAGCGTCATGATTGCCCCACTGAATATCTACCGCATGGTGCGCAATTAGTTCATCCATGATAATATCCGGCCTTGCGCCGCGGTCAAAGATATCGCCCACAATGTGCAGGCGATGCACCGAAAGCCTGCGAATCAGTTCGCACAGCGCAATGATAAAATCATCCGCTTGTCCGGTATCAATAATCGACGATAAAATTCGTTCGTAATAATCCTCTTTCGCGTGGTCTTCAAAATGCGCGTGCAGCAGCTCGTCCAAAATATATGCAAAAGTTTTCGGCAAACGTTTGCGCACGAAGCTACGCGTGTACTTTGATTCTGTCACACGGCATACTTCCAGCAGGTAAAGCAGCGTTTTTCGATACCACTGTTCCAAATCGCTTTGGCGTTCCTTTAATACCGGAAGCTTTTGTACCGGGTAATAAATCAGCGCGGCAAACTCCGCACGCTGTGCAGGCAGTTCCATATCGGGCTTTTGTGCCAGAACGCGCTCCACTTTTTCCCGAATGACGCCGGACGCATTGGAAAGAATGTGCGTAAACGCCTCGTATTCTCCGTGCAGGTCACTCATAAAATGCTCTGTCGGCTTGGGCAGTTTCAAAATGGCCTGCAAGTTAATCATTTCTTCGCTCGCGGCGGCAATCGTCGGATAGTCTTTCGCCATCCATGTTAAAAACTTTTTTTCGCTTAACTGCATTGTTCGCCATCAACCTCCCTTGCCGGTACGCGGCATGCCGATTTGCACTGCAATAACAGTGTACCATAATTCCATCAAATATGCTATACTTATGCGTGGCCGCAAACGATTTGCACGGCCAAAGCCACTTGAAAAGGAGCATGTTTCATGGATGTCACGCCAACACGCTGTACCCTTTGTCCGCGGAAATGCAGGGCAGACCGCACAAAGCGCGCAGGCTTTTGCGGTGCGCCGGGAACTCTGCGCGTTGCCCGCGCCGCACTGCATCATTGGGAAGAGCCTTGTATTTCCGGCACAAACGGCTCCGGCACAATTTTCTTTTCCGGCTGTCCGCTTCGGTGCTGCTATTGTCAAAATTACGCAATCAGCGCAGAGGGGCTCGGCAAGAATATTACCACAGAGCGTTTGGCGGAAATCTTTCTCGAATTGCAAGCGCAGGGTGCGCACAATATCAATTTAGTCACAGCGGCTCCTTATGTGCCTTGGATCATCGAAGCGCGCAAAATTGCGGGAACAGCGCTTCACGTTCCGTTTGTTTATAACACGAGCGGATATGAAAGCGCCGATACCATTCGCATGCTTTCCGACGTTGTCGACGTTTGGCTGGCTGATTTAAAATATGTGTCCGCAGAATTGTCCGGCGAATATTCACAGGCCCCCGATTACTTTCCTGTCGCCTTTGCCGCTTTGCGCCAAATGTGCGAGCTAGCAGGCGCGCCTGTCTATGGCAATGACGGCACACTGCACCGCGGGGTGATTGTTCGGCATCTGCTTTTGCCGGGCTGCCTTTCAGACACATTTGAGGTTCTGCGTCATCTTGCCGCACTCTCGAAAGAGCTGCCGTTTTTAATCAGTTTGATGAGCCAGTACACCCCGTTTTATAAAGCCAAAGAGCACCGGAACCTTTCGCGGCGGATTTCCACTTATGAGTACCGCAAAGCCGTTGACTTTGCGCTGAGTTTAGGGCTGGACAACGGCTTTTTGCAGGAAAAATCAAGCGCCAAGGAAGAGTATACCCCGCCGTTTGATTTGATGGGTGTATAACAGGTCTTTCTTTTCCATTCCCTCAAAAATTCCTCTCTCCGACGTTTCAAGCCACAGCGGCCGGACGTCGGAGATTTTTTATTGATATATAAAAGGAATTTATTTTATCGCTTTCTGCAAGTGCTCATAAAAGCCAAAAAGGGTTACTTTTTCGTAAAAGCACTCATTTCTGTCTGTTGCAGAGAAAATTTTACTTGTCGGGCACAGCCGGTATTCTTACACAAATTGCGAGCTTACTAGTCCGGTAAAAACTCAAAATTCACTCTATGTTGTGTAAAGAAGTACATTCTCACTATTCGGACAAAAAAGAAATGATATTTTTACTGATTGCTTTGTATTCATAATCTTGAACATAATGCGGGCAATCCAATTCGATATATTTTGCACCTTCAATTTGTGAGATATATTCTATTGGAATTCTGCGCCATGTTTCTTTGTCGAATCCTGTTCCGCCAGAACCATTTGAAATGAATAGCAGCATTGGAAGCTGTGGAGCCCCCATATCATTCACCTTTTGGGCATTTTCCTTTACCGCTTCTACTTCATTAATCATGGTAACAGTTGCCGTTCGGCTGAAAAAAACGGCTTTATAGATTTCTTTTTCCTCATCTGTTAATGTACCATATTTCATAGCGTCACTATTCCAAACTCCCGGAATAAATCGAGTGACACCCAACCTTGCAGCCCAGCTTGTGATACGCAGAAACGGTATATTTATTTGCATATACTCATAATACTCCGGCACAGCCATATCAAGCCCAATGATTGCAGAGACTTCATCCGGATATTTCTGCGCCCAATATAAGGCCTCCAGTCCTGACATAGAGTGCGGACAAAGCACATATGGGGCGGCTAATCCTGCTTTTTTCAATGCGGCTCTTGTATCTTCCAGTATCGAATCAATATCTCGGCTTTTATCAACAATATCGCTGAAACCATATCCAAATTTCTCTACAACAGCAATTTGGTATTGATCGCTCAAAAGAGAATAGAGGGATTTAAAATCAAGTATGGGAGAACAAGTACCTCCACCCGACATAAAAACAATCGTCTTGTCACCTGTTCCCTCGATATAAACGCTCATATTGTGTCCGTCAACTTCAACCATTTGTCCTAGCGGTGAAAGCAGTTCCGTTTCTTTTTTCAGTTGGATTTGATGATTGACAGCTGTGATCAGCAATAATGCAATTAAAAGAACAATGATAGCGCAAAATATCACTTTTATAACCCTTCTTTTCATAACCCTTTTCCCATAAACCCCACTTCATTGATTTGCATGCTTGCAGGATGGTGCACATATCTGAATTACACTGTCACTCTGCTTTGTACAAAGCAGAGCAGACCACCGGCTTTGTTAGCACGATATTTCTTGGTATCTCTCCGTTTCGATCCGTTATCTATGGATTTAATTGCTTTGAAAAACTTTTCCATTTTGATACAGAAGCGACAAATTCTTCTTTTGTAAAAATGGAATTCAAAGCTTCGAGCAAGCCTTTTTTCGAAATGCGAGGGGGAATTCCGATGGAGTCCAGCCACTGGCGGCGAAAGTCCGCGCTGCCATCCGTCCCGGACAGTCCCTGCTCATATAAATCGGCGTAAGTGATGCGCGGTGCATCGTTTGCTCGTACACCGACACTTTTTACTCCTGCTCTCTCCAGCGCCTGCAAAATAGCGGCAGACGAAACGCCTTCCACGCCCAACAAGCCTTCTTTTGACGCTTTGGCCTTGCGCTTTTCCTTTCCCTCACAGGCCGGAATATAGGCGTTCTTCACCGGTAAATCCTGCGCGAGTTGGTTTAGATATGCACGAATCCGAAAGCCTGCCGCGTCGGAATCCGTGAGGATGACAAGGCCGCGTTTTTCTCCCAAGCGACGCAAAAGCTGTTTTGTTTCCTTGCTGGTGAAAACAGAAAATCCGCCCACAGGAATAATAAGCGCATCGACTAAATCTGCCAGTTTGACCGCGTCGTACTTACCTTCTACAACAATGACTTCGTTCACGCGCAGCTTTTCCATCAGCGCCCACCTCCCTGCATCATTTCGCACAGCGCCGTTTGAAGCAAGACCTGTTTATCGGCGGTGGAGCGTTTCAGCGCCGCGTCAAGCTCCAGCAAAAGGGCAAGGTTTCTTCGCAGCTGTGCTTTTTGGTAACGCGACGCAGCCTGCGACGCTTTTTTCAGGCGGTAAGGACTTCCCTTATATTGAAAGTCCCGATAGACGTCTTCATACGTTTTTCCCGCCTCATAAGCGCATTTCACACGGTATAAATCGGCAAAGGTCCCGCACAGCACCGCGGTCACCGCAATGGGGTCATGCTGAAGCTCAAACAATTCGTTCAGCTTTCTGAGCGCTTGTGCCTGCCGGCGGCTCTCGACAAGATTCACCAGCTCAAATACATCCGCTTCGATGTTGACAGTGCTCATCGCACTTACAAGCTCCGGGCGGATTTCCGTGTATCCGCAGGCGGCCGCCAGCTTCTCGGTTTCGCTCTCCAGCAAAAACAAGTCCGTGCCGCACCGCTCGGCCAATAAACGTGCCGCTTCCTCCGAAATTGCCGTAGAAAGCTCCTTTGCACGGCGCACCACAAGCTGTTTTGCATCCTTTTCCTGCGGCGCGGCGCACTCGGCGCAAAAGCCGTTTTTTTTCGCCGCGTCTAAAATCAGCTTGCACTTTTTGCTTTTTGCCGTGCGGTCATCTTTGATGAAAAGCGTAATCACAAATACACTGTTTTCCGCTTGTTCCATTAAATCGGCCAAGAGGGCCGCATCTGCATCAGAAAGCGCCTGCGGCTCGACAAAAGGCAAAACGAGAACACGACGTGTGCCGAAAAAAGACATCATTCCCGCCGCATCCGTTACAGCCGCCAAATCCGGCGCCGGGCCGGGAAAGCGTTCCGCTGTTGTTTGCTCGCACTTTTCTAACCGGCTTTGTGTTTGTTCGGAAAACCGGCGCAGCTCGTATTCATCTTTTGAATAAAGCAAAAACACCCGCTGTTCCTGCCAGTTTTCCAGCGCTTTTTTCCACTCTTTTTCATACAGCACCGCTGTTCTCCTCCTTGATGCTCCAGCCCCGTTTCGGATGCAGCCAAAGCTCTGTCTCTTCGCTTTTAATTGTTTGCTGTGCCGAAACGCTTTGCCAATGCTCACGCGGGGAGGAGGCAAATAAAATTGTGTCCGCTTTTAAATGTTCTATCTTACCGCTGCCCGCAAAAAACACCTGAATTTCAGGCATATATTCAAAATCCATCGCACCGCTTGTCACGGCCGCATACCCTCCGCCGCAGGAAAGAATGGCAGCGCAGCCGTTTTCCTGCCGGAGCACATAAAAGTCGAGGCCCTCAATCTCTGAGGAAAGTACAGCACGCTGAAAACAATCCGTTTCCGCAGTGAAAATCGTTTCACTTTCGAGTGCTTCTCTGAGCGGAAATTGTTCCGGCTCTTTACGCAGGTCGATTAACAGTTGAATATCATTGCGCTGATGCTCTTTCAGCACTTGGCGAACTTCTGCAATTCCGCTTTCTCCGCCGCGAAACACCACCGCCGTTGCGTCCGGAGCAAGCACAACAAGCGGTGCATTTTCCGCACTTCCCGCAAATACAACACGAATTACTCCCGAAGTTTGCCACAAAAATACCGCACATGCCGCGGAAGCTAAAAGCGCTGTCATGCAAAAAGCCTTGGGAAAAGAAACCTCATTTTGGTACGCCGCCCATGCAACCACAAATAACCCTATTACAGCAACGGCTGGATACAATCCGGACAGCATCAGCGTACTTGCCGGGAGCATCGCAGTGGTATGCGCAACCCATTGCAGCCATTTCAAACAAAGGCCGCAGAAGAACGCAACAGGATAAGCAACTATTCCCAAAAACGGCAGGCCTGCAAACAAAACGGTCATAAATGCACTTGCCATCATCGGAAGTACAAGAGGCGCAATAAGCAAATTTGCTGCCGCACCATACAGCGAAAGCCCCATATCAAACCAAATGAGAACCGGCGCTGTCGCAAGTACCGCCCCGACAGAAATCATTGTCATTTGGCCAATCTGCCTAAGCCACGAGGGTGTCGTTTCTTTTTCAAGAATCCATTGCCGCCAAAGAATATCTGCAGTCAACACGCCTAATGTTGCAGAAAAGGAAAGAAGCAGCCCGACATCGGAAGCCGCATAAGGGTTGAACAGGCACAGCAGCAGCGCAGCAAAGCCTAAAGAAGTGAGCGAATCCTCTTTCTCCCCCATCCATTTTGCTGCATAAAATAGCAGCATCGTCACGCCGGCGCGGACAACGGAAGGCGAAAGTCCTACAAGCGCCATAAACAGCAAGCTTCCGCCGCACGCTGCTAAAAGAGCACTCTTTTTGGAAAGCCATCCGCGCACTGACTCATAAAGCATTCCGCTTACCGCAGATAGATGAAGCCCCGAAACAACCAGCAGATGCGAAAGTCCTGCCTTTCGCATATCTTCTTCCGTTTGCTTTGAAATCAAACTGTCATCTCCGATTGTCATGGCTGCAATTAAGGAAGTGTTTTCCCCCGGCAAAAGACTTTGAACCGCTTCGATGGATTTTTCTTTCCATCTCTGCCATGCGCCCGCCTCTCCCGGAATACAAAGAATTGCGTTGGCGTCTATCACACTCGCTGATAAATACACGCCGTTCGCATAATGATACAATAAGTAGCGGTCAGCTTCCGGCATTTCAAACACAACTTCTGCCGTTAAAACATCGCCTTGCTCATATTTTCCCGGAAGACCAAACCGAACGGAAAACGGCGAAACTTTATTGCCGTCGATTCGCGTTACTTTTGCCCGCACAAACGCGTAGCTCATTTCCTGTGTTTGCGATACTTCCTCAATTTCAGCCATGATGACCGCCTGCGTTCCTGCCAGCGCTTGAACCGGCTTCACCACCAATTGCTCATAAGCCATGCGGTGCATCAACGCAACGGCCCCGCAAAGGAAAAAGACCGCCGCATAACACAGCGCGCTCTTTTTCAGAAAGCGCTTGCGAATAAAAATCACCGCTAAGCCGCCAACAACACAAACGGCCGCCGACAGTCCATAGGCTGCCGACGGCCAATATGCGGCAAAAAAGTTCACCGCCAAAAATGAAAATCCGATGGCAGCCAGCAATCTCCTCATTATTTAAAGAAAAGCGGAAGCGCCTCCAAAAACAGAATATCTGTCCGCTTGGAAGCATCGCCTTCCGCAAGCACGGCCGCGCGGCCTACTACGGTGCCGTTGCTGTGGCTCACGAGAGTTTCAATGGCATGCAAGCTGCCGCCCGTACTGATTACGTCATCTACAATCAGAACGCGCTTCCCGTCCATTTTCCCCAAATCCTCACGGTCAATGACCAGTTTCTGCACGCCCTGCGTAGTAATCGAGCGATCTTCCACCATGAGCGGATCTTTCATATACAGCTTTGCGCTTTTGCGCGCCAGTACATAAGGCTTGCCGCTCTGGCGGCTCATTTCGTATGCCAAGGGAATGCCTTTCGATTCCGCCGTAATCAAAATATCAAAATCAGGGCATTTTTCGAGCAGGGCTTTTGCACAAGCAATCGTAATTTCTACATCGCCGAACATAACAAATGCGGCAATGTCCAAATTCTCGTTGACAGGGCACAACGGCAGTTCGCGCGTTACGCCTGCTACGGTCAAAGTATATGTTTTTCCCATCATGTCACCTTTTTCTCATTGGCCGCACAAAGGCCGGAAAGCAGCCTTTGTGCGGTTTATCGTTTTCAAGCTTCGGTTCTTTGCTGCAAACAGCGCAATCAGCCCGGAGGCCAGGCAAGGCTGCGTTTTCCGAGTACATGAAAATGCAGATGCCCCACACTTTGGCCGCCGTCTTTTCCGCAGTTTGTCACCACGCGGTAGCCGTTTTCCAGCCCTTGCTCGGCGGCAAGCTTTGCAATTACTTCAAAAATATGGCCCACTACCCCGCTGTTTTCGGCATTGATATCCGCCGGGGACGCAATATGCTGTTTGGGAATCACAAGAAAGTGCACCGGCGCCTGCGGGTCGATATCGTGAAAAGCAAAAACGCTTTCATCCTCATAGATGCACTTCGAAGGGATTTCGCCCTTTGCAATTGAGCAAAACAAGCAATCCATTTTCGCTTGCCTCCTTTTATTTCATAGCCGCGCGGACAATGCCCTCCACGGCATTCAGCGCATCGTCAATCTTGGATACATCTTTGATGCCGGCCATTGCAAAATCCGGCTTTCCGCCGCCGTTGCCTCCGGCGACTGCTGCAATCTCTTTGACAAGCTTTCCTGCCATCAGGCCCTTGCCCTGTGCCTCTTTGCCCACGGCAACCGCCAGCGTCGTCTTGCCCTCATTCTCACCAATCACAGCCGTCACACAAGCAGGTGCTTTGTCACGCGCCTTGTCGCACAAATCACGCAGAGCGTCTGTCGGTGTGCCTGTCAAATACAACGTAAAGATTTTCACGCCGTCAATTTCCTTGGCATTTTCAAACAGGCCTTCTACCTTTTGGCTTGCCGCCTGACGCTTTAAGTCATCCAGTTCTTTTTGCGCGGCCTTCAAGTCGGCAGCCATTGCGGCCGCACGCTGCGGCAAATCGTTCATGCTGCTGACTTTCAGCGCACCGGCCACCTTGCCGAGCACTTCAGTTTTCTCATCCAGCAAACGCAGAACGCCATAGCCCGTTGTACCCTCAATGCGGCGGATGCCTGCGGCCACGCCGCCCTCTGAAAGAATTTTAAAACAGCCAAGTTCTGCGGTGTTGCCTACATGCGTACCGCCGCAAAGCTCCGTCGACCAGCCTGCAACGTCGACGACGCGCACGACATCACCATATTTTTCCCCGAACAGCGCCATCGCACCCATTTCTTTGGCTTCTTTAATGGACATGGTGCGAATTTCCACAGGCAGTGCTGCAAAAATCTTTTCGTTTACAATGCGCTCTACCTGCTCGAGTTCCTGCGGGGTCACAGCGTTGAAATGCGTAAAGTCAAAGCGCACACGCTCGCCGTCCTCGAAAGAACCGGCCTGATGCACATGATCGCCCAGCACTTCACGCAGTGCTTTTTGCAGCAGATGTGCAGCCGTGTGGTTGCGCATAATCGCATGGCGGCGGGCAGGGTCTACCACAGCGGTTACTTTGTCGCCCGTCTGCACCACGCCGTCCTCCAGCACACAGGTGTGCACATAGAAACCCTTCGGCGTTTTCTTGCAGGAGGTGACCTTCAAGTGTGCGCCGCTCTTTGTGGTAATCACACCGGTATCGGCTACCTGACCGCCGGACTCCGCATAAAACGGGGTACGGTTCAAAACCACCAGCACGCCTTCTTTCGCGCCGTCGTCCGTTGCAACCGCCTGTGCCAGCTCCTCGCCGTCGGACAGCGCCAGCACTTCGCCCTCGCACTCGGTCACATCATAGCCCACAAACTCGGTGGGTTCTGCTTCCAGCGCACCGAACAAGTCGGCAGTCCAGCCGGAAATATCGCGGCTCAAACGGTCTTTTCGTGCAGTTTCGCGCTGCTTTTGCAGCTCGGTGCGGAAGCCTTCCTCATCTACCTCAATGCCGTGCTCGGCGGCAATTTCCTTGGTCAAATCGAGCGGGAAGCCAAAGGTATCGTTCAGTTTGAACACATCAAGACCGGACAGGATTTTACGTTTTCCCTCACGTGCGGCCTCTTTCACATTGTCCACCAATTCATTGAGAATGGACAAACCGGCGTCAATCGTGCGGGAGAAGCGCTCTTCCTCGGCGCTGATGGTCTTTTTGATATAATCGGCATGCTCTACCAGCTCAGGGTATGCGCCGCCGTTCTCCTTAATCACAGTATCGCACAGCTCGGCGAGGAACGGGCGTTTTACGCCGAGCATTCTGCCGTGACGGGCAGCGCGGCGCAGCAAGCGGCGCAGTACATAGCCGCGTCCCTCGTTAGAAGGCAGAATACCGTCGGAAACCATGAAGACAGTGGAGCGAATATGGTCGCCGATGACGCGGATGGAAACATCGGTGAGGTGATCCTGACCATAGGTTTTTCCGGTAATTTGCTCGACATGCTTTAAGATGTTGCGAACGGTGTCCACTTCGAACATGTTGTCCACGTTCTGCATCACACATGCCAGACGCTCAAGGCCCATGCCCGTATCGATGTTGGGACGCTCCAAGCGCTCATAATGGCCGTTGCCGTCAGAGTCAAACTGACTGAACACAAGGTTCCACACTTCCATAAAACGGTCGCAGTCGCAGCCAACACGGCAAGTGGGCTTGTGGCAGCCATACTCTTCCCCGCGGTCAAAATAAATCTCACTGCACGGGCCGCACGGACCGGAGCCGTGCTCCCAGAAGTTGTCCTCTTTTCCGAAGCGCACCATGTGATCCTCGGCAACACCGATTTTCTTTGTCCAAATGTCATAAGCCTCGTCGTCATCTTGATAAACGGAGATGTACAGACGGTCGGCCGGAATCTCCAGCACCTCGGTGAAGAACTCCCACGCCCAGGGAATGGCCTCTTCTTTGAAATAATCCTGGAAGCTGAAGTTTCCGAGCATTTCAAAGAACGTTCCGTGACGCGCCGTAATGCCCACGCGCTCAATATCCGGGGTACGGATGCACTTTTGGCAGGTGGTCACACGATGGCGCGGCGGCTCTTCCTGACCCAAAAACCACTTTTTCATCGGTGCCATGCCGGAGTTAATCAACAGCAGGCTGTTGTCGTTGTTCGGAACCAGCGGAAAGCTGTCCAAACGCAGATGGCCTTTGCTTTCAAAAAAAGAAAGGTACTTTTCACGCAGTTCGTTCAATCCTGTCCATTTCATCGGCAGATTCTCCTTTTACACGGGCGTTTTGACAAAACGCCGCAAATGAAATCATCACAATCGGCCTATCCGCAAAAAAAGCCTTCGCCCCGAACGATCGGGACGAAGGCTTTGAAGCTTCCGTGGTACCACCCAAAATTGCACATCAAAATGTGCCGCTTTTGCCGCGCTAACGCTGCGAAGCGCCGTGCTCTCGCACGGAGGCTCACGGGTGGCTGTGGCAACAGCACTGCCGCAAGGACGTTTCAGCCGTGCGTCCTCTCTCTTTCGCGGGGCTTGGTGCCACTGGCCCGGTCAAGGCCTGTGATTCCTATTACCTTTTTATCTTATCGAAAAACAAAAAAAATGTCAATACCGTTTTCAGCGCCGCCTGTGTTTTTTTGGCGCAACGACATCTTGCCAGCCCGCCTCATGGTTGCACATGCGCAGCATCTGCTCCAGACGGTTAAAAGACAGCACCCCGCCCATATTAAACGCCAAATTTTTAAACGGCAAATCTCGCACAGCCGTTTTGCAAACCTTTCGGTTGACAGCGGGGTTTGTGGAAAAGCGAATGGTGCGCAGTGACACTTGAACGGCCAGCCGCTCCAAATTGCGCGCCGCACGTGAAGCACGCATTTCCCCCAGCGTTGTTTCTAAGGTATATTCGCCCGGTTTCAGCGGTGCGTTGGAAACCGGCTGTCTGCTGTGCACGGCATAAAACCCTTCGTCAGAAAAGCTGTTGTCAGAAAATGTTCCATAAGGCCCATGGGCGCTTTCGGCATCGGCCGCCTCCAAGAGCCGCCCTTCGGGGTACACAAATTCTTTCAAACTCAGGTCACGGCTTCCCCCGCCGACACAAACCTCATACGCGCCGTTTTCCACGGCAAATGAGTGGCTTGCGGTTTCCCAAACGGCAAACTCCGACCAAGGCACTTCAATGCACACACGCTTTTTCTCGCCCGGCTCCAAAGCAACACGAGCGAAGCCTGCCAGCGTGCGCACCGGACGATGCACCGCTGAGCCGCGTTTTCCGAGATAGACCTGTGCAATCTCCGTGCCTGCCCGCTGCCCGCGGTTACACACATCAAACCGCACATGCATCACACCGCCCTCCTCCGGAAACAGATCGCACTCTAAATTAGAATACTCATAGCTTGTATAAGACAAACCGTATCCGAAGGGAAACAGCACATTCTTTTGCGCTTTGTCGTAATAGCGATAGCCGACATAGATACCCTCATTGTAGGTGACAGCGCGCGGGCCCATCGGATAATGCTCTGCGCACGGCACATCTTTCAGGGAAAGCGGCCATGTTTCCGCCAGCTTACCGCTGGGATTTTCCTTTCCAAAGAGCAAGTCATAGACCGCCGCGCCCACCTGTTCGCCGCCAAGCCCTGCATAGAGCACGGAGCGAACTGAACTAAGCCAAGGCATTTCCACCGGTGCACCGCCGATGAGCACCACTACAACATTGGGGTTCACTCTCACCACTTTTTCCAGCAGTTCAACTTGATTTTGCGGCAGGCGCAAATGGGTGCGATCGTAACCTTCGCTTTCAAACATTTCTGTTAAGCCCATGACATAAATCACAGTGTGCGCCGTTTTGGCATAGGCAAGCGCCTGACGCTCAAGTGCATCGCTGGGGCGCGGGTCATTTAAATGATAACCTGCCGCCGCATTGACGTAGGCGCGCCCGTTTTGACGCATTGCCGCAAGCAGGCTCACCCCTTGGGCATTCACTAAGCTGGAGCCTGCACCCTGAAAGCGCATTTGATCTGCCAGTGCACCGATCACCGCAATATTATCTTTTTCCTGCAAAGGCAAAAGCCCGTCATTTTTCATCAAAACCGCGCTTTCGAGTGCCGCCTGCTTCGCCAGTTCTTTTCTCTGCTGCTTGGAAAAATGTTTGTTCGGGTGTTTTGCCTGCAAATAGCGAAATACCATGCGCAGTACCCGCATGCAGCAGCGGTCTACTTCATCCTCACGCAAGCGGCCTTGACGCACCGCCTGTACAATCATGCGGTCGGTTTCACCGCCGGAAGAGGGCATTTCCAAATCCAGCCCGGCACGCACTGCCTTCACGCGGTCATTGAGCGCACCCCAGTCGGACATGACAAGGCCATCAAACCCCCACTCTTCACGCAGAATCTTTTTGAGCAAAACAGGATGCTCCGTGGCGTGTGTCCCGTTTACGCGATTGTAGCTTGCCATCACGGTTCCGGGACGCCCCTCTTTCACCGCAATTTCAAACGGTTTTAAATACAGCTCGCGCAAAGTACGCTCATCCACCTCGGCGGAAACGCGCATCCGATAGTTTTCTTGATTATTCAAAGCGAAATGCTTCAGGGAAGTGCCGACGCCGCAGCCTTCGACTCCGCGAATGTAAGAAGCCGCCAGCTTTCCGGCCAGCAAGGGGTCTTCACTGAAATACTCAAAATTACGGCCGCACAGCGGACTGCGCTTAATATTGACGCCCGGGCCTAAGAGCACCTGCACCCCTTGTTCCACACACTCTTGCGCCAGCGCTTGTCCTACGCGGCGGCAAAGCGCCGCGTCCCAAGAGCAAGCCAGTGCCGATTCCGTAGGAAAGCAGGTTGCCGGCAGGCTGCGCCCGCCGTTTTGCTTTTCTGCCCAAGGCGCTTCCCGGCGCACGCCGTGAGGGCCGTCTGCCATACGCATCGACGGAACTCCCTTTTCTGTGATGTGTTTTGTGCGCCAAAAATCACGCCCGGAAAGCAGCGACGCCTTTTCTTCTAAAGTAAGCGCAGCCAAAACTTCTTGCAACGTGCGTTTTTTCATTGTGATTCACCTGCCGTTTTTATGTGCGAAACCAAAGGGCGGCCGCGCCTTTTTGAGCGCTGTTGCCCCAAATTAAACTGCGAAACGCGGATGCGTTTCTTTTTTCTCAATTATCTTTTTTCACTGCCTGCCAGTAAGCCTTTGCCGCCTGCTCGGTTTTATTATCGCCGTAATGATAATAAACGCAGTCTTTGATATCATCGGGCAAATACTGCTGTTTGACCCAGTGATGCGGGTAGTCGTGCGGATAGAGGTAGTTCTGTCCTTTCACCTTGGCATCTTCGCCGTCAAAGTGCTGGTTTTGCAAACAGCGCGGAATCGCCCCCGCTTTGCCCTTTGCAATATCCTCCATTGCCGCATTGATGGCGCTGTACGCTGAATTACTTTTCGGCGCCGTTGCCAGCAGTACAGCAGCTTGCGCCAAAGGCAGGCGCGCTTCGGGCAAACCGAGCTGAAGCGCGCTGTCGACACACGCTTTTGTCACGACAATTGCCTGCGGATAAGCAAGGCCGATATCCTCGGCGGCAATCACCAGCAGGCGGCGGCACGCGGAGAGCAAATCTCCGCCCGACAAAATGCGCGCCAAATAATAGACGGCGGCATCCGGATCAGAGCCGCGAATGCTTTTTTGCAATGCCGAAATGCAGTCATAGTGCATATCATCGCTTTTATCATAGCGTGCACCGAATGCCGTCTGCGCAATCACTTCGGCCGTGATTCGCCGCTTGCCGCTTTCCGTGGGTGCACCGGCCGCAGCAAATTCCAGCGCAATTAAAGCGCGGCGCATGTCGCCTGCGCATTGCACCGCCAAACGCTCCACCGCTTCGGGCGTCATCTCAAGGCCCGTCTTTTCTGTTTCGTCAACCCGCCGCACGGCGCGCCGAATCCCTTCGGCAACGTCTTGCGGGGAAAGCGGCTTAAATTCAAACACACTGCACCGCGACACCAGTGCACTGTAAATGTAAAAGGAAGGATTTTCAGTTGTGGAGGCAATCAGCGTCACCGTGCCGTCTTCCAAACATTCCAGCAGGCTTTGCTGCTGCTTTTTGTTGAGATATTGAATCTCGTCCAGGTACAACAGCACCCCGTTATGCGCACCGAATGTTCCCACGCTCGAAAGCACCTGTTTAATGTCGGAAGTGCCTGCACTCGTGCCGTTAAGCATGTGCAGGCTCATGCCGCTGGTTTTGGCAATCAGGCGCGCCACAGTGGTTTTACCAACGCCCGGGGGCCCGTAAAAAATCATATTGGGCACGGTTCCCGCTTCAATCGCGCGCCGAAACACACAATTTTCGCCCAAAAGATGGCGCTGGCCGCACACCTCGTCCAAACTTTGCGGACGCAGACGGTCTGCCAAAGGCTGCATGTCTTTCCCTCCTTTTTATGTTCTGCGGAATAAAAAACGCTTTTTCATCCCGCGCCGTTTTTGGCCCCGCCGTTAATAGTTGGAAACAGCGGCACTGCGCCAATCGCCCAGTTTCTGCGCGGCATAGCCGTTATTCAAGAAATAATCAATGGCATATACAAGACTGCGGTCCCAGAAATTCCATTCGTGCACACCGTTCCATTGCAAACGGCGGTAATGCGCCATGCGCACGCGGCGCATTGTTTGATGAAGCGCGTCGTTCTGCGCCACAATCTGATACGGCTCGATATCCTGCAAGCCGTTTGTCATTAAAATACGCGGCTGTTTTTCCGGCGGCAGAACCGCCACTTTCTTCGCTATTTCATGCAAGTCGCTGGTGCGCGGAAGCGCAAGCGTTTCGCCGAACACCGGGCCAAATGTTTCTCTCAATCCCGTGATATCATCAGAACGCAGCATCATATTGAGATCAACCGCACCGGAAAAGCTGGCACATGCGCCGTAAATATCCGGACGCGACATACCGAGGTACAAAGCGCCGTAACCGCCCATCGAAAGCCCTGCAATAAAATTGCGGCTTCTGCCTTTGGGCAAGCGGAACATGGAATTTAACAGCACAGGCAATTCTTCAATTAAAAATGTGCGGTACGCGCCGCCGTACATCATGTTGTGGTAAAAGGAATTTCCGCAGTCGGGCGCAATGAGCACAAGGCCGTTGTCCCCTGCATAGCGCGCGGCGCTCGTTTGCTCAAACCAATCCTGGCCGCACCCGCCATATCCATGCAAAAGCGTCAGCACCGCACGCGGACGGCTTGCCTCGTCAGCGGGCTGGTCGCTTGGAAAGTACATCTTCACTCCCACTTGCATTTGAAGCAATTTACTTTTTACTTTACATTCAACGTATGCCATCCTCTTTCCCCACTTTCACGTTCCGTCGATGATGTATTTTGAGCCGCTCACACGAAAAGCCGGCAGCTGCAAAACCAAAAGCTTTTCTATGCCGACGCAAGCCACAAAAAGTCCTAAAAATACTATCTTATTATACTATAAAAAAAGAGAAAAGTACATCCTCATCTTTTGCCAAAGATTTAAATTTTCTTGATGCAAAAAGAGCGCGCCGCAAACACCTTGCGACGCGTTTCAGTTTGCATAAAAAGCTTCGCTTTTTTCACAAACTTTATCCCTATTTCAAATGGAAAAGAGGGCTAGCCCCCTTTTCCAAGCCTTTTCCCTTTGCGGCCTGACTTCTTTTTTGCATTAAGCGGTGTTTTCTTTCAAAAGCCAAAGAGCGCGCCGCAAACACGTTGCGACGCGCTCTTTTTTATCAATGCTTATTCTTCGCTGAAGTCGTCTTTGCCGACGCCGCACAGCGGGCAAGTCCAGTCAGCGGGAACATCCGCCCATTTGGTGCCTGCTGCGATACCCGCATCGGGATCACCGGTGGTTTCGTCGTAGACATATCCGCATACATTGCATACATAACGCATGATAAAAACACGCTCCTTTTGGTTTTTTTGAAAATATCACATTGAATATGTGATTTGATTTGTGTTCAGTATAGCACAGACCTTTCAAAAATTCTGTTGTTTTTGCAACATGGCAAAAATTTTCTTTTTGCGCTGGAGCGTTTGACGAAAGACTTTACTCGTAAAGCGGGAAACGCGCTGTCAATGCCTCGGCTCGCTGTGCAATGTCTGCCTTTTTTGCTTCAAAATCAAAGATGCAGTCAGCGATGCATCCGGCAATGATTTCCATTTCCGGCTCTTTCATGCCGCGGGTGGTTACAGCGGGCGTACCCACACGCAGACCGGAGGTGACAAACGGCGAAGCCGGGTCATTCGGAACGGTATTTTTGTTGGCCGTAATAAAGACTTCATCCAAACGGCGCTCCAGCTCCTTGCCTGTTACATCAGTGCCGCGCAGGTCAATGTTCATCAGGTGGTTATCCGTGCCGCCCGACACCAGCTTTACGCCGCGCGCCGTCAGCGCCGCAGCCAGTGCCGCAGCATTGGCGACAACCTGCTTTTGATACGCGGTGAACTCGGGCTTCAACGCTTCGCCAAAGCACACTGCCTTTGCAGCGATAATATGCTCCAGCGGGCCGCCCTGCGTACCGGGGAAAATAGCCTTATCAATCGCCTTTGCATACTTTTCTTTGCAAAGGATCATGCCGCCGCGCGGACCGCGCAGCGTTTTGTGCGTGGTGGTGGTAACAACATCGGCATAAGGCACCGGGCTCTGGTGCTGGCCTGCCGCCACCAAACCGGCAATGTGCGCCATATCGACCATAAACAGCGCGCCCACCTCTTTCGCAATTGCACCGATGCGCTCAAAATCAATCGCGCGCGGATAGGCCGAAGCACCTGCTACAATCATCTTGGGGCGGTGCTCTTTTGCCTTTTTCTCCAAGTCGGCATAGTCGAGGTAGCCGTTGTCATCCACTCCGTAAGGAATGAAGTTATAGTTTTTACCGCTCATGTTCACCGGGCTGCCGTGCGTTAAGTGGCCGCCGTTCGACAAATCCATACCGAGCACAGTGTCGCCCACTTCCAAAAGCGCAAAGTAAACGGCAAGGTTCGCCTGTGCGCCGGAGTGCGGCTGCACATTGGCGTGCTCTGCGCCAAACAGGAGGCAAGCGCGCTCACGCGCCAATTCCTCCACACGGTCAACACAAGCGCAGCCGCCGTAATAGCGGTGGCCGGGATAACCCTCGGCGTACTTGTTCGTCAGCACGGTTCCCATTGCCGCCAGCACAGCCGGAGATACAATGTTCTCCGAGGCAATCAGCTCAATGTTTTTTCGCTGACGCTCCAATTCAGACTGCATTGCTGCCCCTAACTCGGCATCATACTTTCCCACAAATCCAATCAAATCCGGCATGTCTTGATACATTTTTTCTCCCCCTATATGTTTTATTTTACCAAGCACATCCCCGCCGCGTTCTTTTGCGCAAGCACCCACCCCTTTGGGCTTTCCGACATCAAAACGGACGAGCACTGCTTGATATTTTTCACAGTATACATCAAAGCGCCCTTGTAAGCAAGCCCTTTTTATGTTATTATATCAAAAAAGTATATTTTGTACGCGCATCAAGGACATTTCCGGCTTTTTGCCGATATTTCACACTGCGTGCGCGTTTCATTTTCTGTTTTAAATAGGAGGATAACCCATGCGCACCAAAGCGGACGCAAGAGAAATTGTAGAACGGTTAAAGAAGGCATATCCCTTGGCGGAGTGCTCGCTGGAATATGAAAACGCCTGGCAGCTGCTTGTCAGCGTGCGTTTGTCGGCACAGTGCACCGACGCACGCGTGAACATCGTCACTGCTGAGCTGTTTGGCCGTTACCCCACCTTGGAGGCACTTGCCGGCGCGGGCGTTCCCGCTATTGAAGCAATTGTCAAGCCCTGCGGCCTTGGGGCAAGCAAAGCGCGTGACATTGACGGCATGTGCAACATGCTGATAAACGAATTCGGCGGACAGGTGCCGAAGGAAATGGACGAGCTTTTGCGCTTGCCCGGCATTGGCCGCAAAAGTGCCAACTTAATTCGCGGCGACATCTTCGGCTTGCCCGCCGTCGTTGCCGACACGCACTGCATCCGCATGGCAAACCGCCTTGGCTTTGTGGTGAACTGCACCGACCCCGTGAAGGTGGAAAAGGAGCTGGTGCGCGTACTGCCTCCCGAGGAATCGAACGATTATTGCCACCGCTGTGTACTGCACGGCCGCGTTGTATGCACGGCACGCAAAGCACACTGCGACCAATGCTGTTTGCAGGACATTTGCCGCACCGGCAAAAAAACGCTGCCCAAAGGCGATGCGTAAAGCTCCCTTGTGCGAATCAGCAGATTTTTTGTCTTGACAAGCGGAAAAAAAGCGGTATAATTTTCATGGACATAAAAACAGGGGCGCTGGGAGCCATTCCCGGCTGAGAACAAAGCGAATTGCAGCTTTGTGTCACCTTGAACCTGATTCGGGTAATGCCGACGTAGGGAGTTTAGGGATGATGAACACCAGACGGGTGTGCCTTTATGTTTTTGTGCATAAGGCGCACCCGTTTTTGTTTTTTATGTTACACCAAAGGAAAGAAGCGATTGTTCATGACCACAACACACACCCGTTTGCGCACATTGATTGAGTGCGCCTTAATGGTTGCCCTCGGCACCATCTTGGCGCAAATCAAGCTGTTTGACATGCCCTTCGGCGGCTCCGTCACACTGCTTTCCATGCTGCCGTTTATCTTGATTTCCTTTCGTCACGGCGTCAAATGGGGCCTTTTCACAGGCTTTATCAACAGCCTTTTGCAAATGATGATGGGCTTTTATCCGCCGCCCGCCAACACGGTTTTGGCTTATGTCGGTGTTGTTTTGCTCGATTATGTGCTGGCCTTTACGCTGCTCGGCACTGCCGACCTTGTTGCAAAGCGCTTTTCTAACCAGACGGTGGGCGTTGCCTGCGGCACCATTTGGGCCTGTGCGCTGCGCTTTTTGTGCAGCTTTTTGTCCGGCGCGCTGCTGTGGGGCAGCTACCAAAGCTCTTACGAGTGGGCCGAGGGCTTGAATGTTTGGGTGTACAGCCTGATTTATAACGGCACTTACATGCTGCCGGAGGCCATTCTCACTGCGCTGGCCGCTGTTTTTCTGGTCAAAGCCGCACCGCGTTTGTTCCAATCGGAAATTTAAAAAAGCACACACGCCCCTGCCTTTGGCGAATCGCACAAAGGCAGGGGCGTTTTTTTGGTTCTCTTTTTGTCAAAATGTCTGCTATAATAAAAGTAAGCTCCCGGGCGAATGTTTTTAAGCCGGGGCACGTTTGCGCGCGGCTTAGCCGCACGCTCAAACGGTTGGGAGGTGTCCTTTATGAAAAAAATTCGTGTGATTTGCATTGGCCGTCAATTTGGAAGCGGCGGGCGTGAAATTGGGGAAAAGCTAGCGAAAAAGCTTTCCTTTGGCTATTACGATAAAGAGCTTTTGAAAATTGCCGCCAAAGAGAGCGGCATCATGCCCGAGTTGTTTGAAAAGGCCGACGAAAAACCCATCAACAGCTTACTCTACTCTTTGTCGGTGGGCGCACAGGGACAGGGCGCTTTCTTAACAGGCTACCAAGACTATCTCACCAATGACAAGCTGTTTTTGTTCCAAAGCGATACCATCCGCAAGCTGGCTCAGCGGGAAAGCTGTGTTATCATCGGCCGCTGCGCCGACTATATTCTGCGCGGACGCGACGACATTCTGCGTGTATTTATCCATGCGCCGCTGGAACAGCGCATAGAGCGCATTTGCCGCTTGTATGATCTGGATGAAAAGGCCGCGCTTTCGCTGATTAAAAAGACCGATAAACGCCGTGCAAGCTATTACGGCTTCTTTACCGATTTAAGCTGGGGCTCGGCGGACACTTACGATGTTTGCCTGAACTCCGCTACCTTGGGCATTGATGGCTGTATTTCGCTTTTGGCTGACCTTGCCGGGCACGACAACAGCTAAACGCACGTTACAGACTGTCGCAGAATTTTTGCAGCAGCCATAAGCCTGCCGCGCCGCTTTTTTCCGGGTGAAACTGTGTGGCAAAGAGATTCTCTTTTGCAACGGCTGCGCAAATTTCGAGTCCACCGTAGGTGTAGTATGCGGCGATGTCAGCCTTGTGCTTTGGCTTTGCATGATAGCTGTGAACAAAATAATATTCCGGTGTCGCCGGGGTGGATTGTGTCGCTTGTACAAACCACTCCGGCGACGCTGTTTTTTGAACATTCAGTGCTCGCCAGCCAATGCTGGGCACACGCACCGGCGCACCATCTGCTGCGTATTTGGACAAAGGCACCACAGTCCCCTCTAAAAGCCCAAGGCCATCCTCCTTGCCGCCCTCGGCGCTGTGCTCAAACAGCATTTGCAGCCCAAGGCAAATGCCGAAAAGCGGTGTGCCCTTTTGAGCTTTTTCGCAAATGGTCTGCGCCATGCCGCTTTCGCGCAAAAGGCGCATTCCGTCATCAAAAGCACCAACCCCCGGCAAAACCAGTGCATCGGCCTGCAAAACCTCTTTTTCATTGTGGGCATACACGGCTGTTGCGCCGCAGTGTTCCAAGGCGCGCTGCACACTGAGCAAATTGCTGCGCCCATAGTCAATGATCGTCACTTGCGCTTTCATGCTCTTACCTCCACCCCGGCTTTCAAAATTTCCTGCTTGAGGGCCGAAACATTTGTTTTATCATAATGCAGAATGCTGGCTACACTCACCGCGTCCGCGCCTTCGTTTGCCGCTTTGACAATATCCTCGGCGCACGATACGCCGCCTGCGGCAATGACGGGCAGTTCCGTCGCTTTGCGAACGGCGGCAATGAGCTCTTGATCCATGCCTTTTTGCCGCCCTTCTGCATCTACGGAGGTGATGAGCACCTCCCCTGCGCCCCAGCGTTCCGCCTGACGAATCCATTCCAGCGCATCCTTGCCGGAGCGCTCGCGGCCGTTGTCAAAATAGGCTTCCCAGCCGCTCTCCCATCGCTTTGCCTGTACACTCAGCACTACACATTGGCTTCCGTATGCTTTGGCCAGCTCAGAGATTAACTCCGGGCGGTGCAGTGCCGCAGTGTTGACAGCCGCTTTGTCTGCGCCCATTTTCAGCACCAAGCCCACATCTTCCACACTGCGCAGGCCGCCGCCTGCCGTGATGGGAATAAAAATATCCTGTGTTGTTTTTTGCAAAATATCGCTCAGATTGTTGCGCCCGTAAAGGCTTGCCACCGTGTCGAGATACAAAAGCTCGTCAATCCCCTGTTCATAGTAGCGTTTGGCAAAGTCGTGCGGGTCGCCCAATTTCCGCAAGCCCTCATACTGAATGCCTTTGACTAAATTTTTGCCTTTTACGTCTAAGCGCGCAATCAGCCGAATTTTATGGCTCATTTTTGCTCGCCTCCGTTCACAGCACCCCAGCCGCAAAGGCTGTCGCCCTCATAAGGCGTATGGCGAAGGCTCCAAACGCCGTTGTCATACTGCCAAATATGAGGCGAACGGAAGCGGTCGGCCAAGTGCATAAAGTAGTCCACATCCATGCGCGGCTGTTCAAAGCAAGCGGACGCTTTGCCGAATTTTTTGTCATCGACGGAAATATAATCAAAAAATTCCTGCGCAAAACGCATCGGAAATTCGCCGTCAAATTTTTTGCACAGCAGTTTTGCTTCGTCCAAGTCAATTTCATTATTGCGAATTTCCTGGGCGGCATCGTAGGTGCAGCGGCCAATGCCGTATTTAATATAGGTAGTGTAATAGAAAAAGTCATCCACCTTGTCATCAATAGAATTGTACTTTGAATAAGTGCCTGCTGTGCGCTCCGGGCTGGGAATAAAGCCGCCGTGTTCCACGCTGTAATAATACGCTCCTTGCGGGTGCCATTTTTCATAGTAGCCCATGTAATGCACTTCAATGCCGTTTTTCTTCACGTCGCTTGTTTCGCAGGGAAGATAAATGGATAAATCGGCCTTATCCACGCCGAAATCCTCCTCTAACTGGCGCAGTGATACACCACCCAGATAGATGTGATCCATATCATTGGTGGCGAAAAAGCGCTCGTCCCGCAGCGCGCTGTCATTATCAGCAATGGGGTTGCCGAACTCTGCTTCGTTCTCGCCGTAAAACACAAGCGGAATCCCGAACTTTGCCGCCATTTTCGGCGCAAGCTGCTTTTGTCCTAAAATAAACGGCTGGAACGGGTGAAACAGATTTTCCGTGGCAAGGCGTGTGAGCAAGCGGTGGGTAATGCCGTTTGGGGTACACAGATAATTGTCAAAACCGGCATGAATCCACGCCTCGAAATTTTGAAAGCCCCAGCTGGTGTAGATGTGCGGCGCCCATGTGACGGTGAGCGGGTGCATTCCATATTTATATTTCAGCAAATGGGCAGCATAAAAGCTGTCTTTTCCGCCGCTGCCCGGTACAAGGCAGTCATAACTGCCGTCGGTTTTCCGGTAGCGGTCGCACAGCTCGCGCAGCTGCTCCTCACGCGCTTTCCAGTCAATTTGATCCACTTTATTATGGCAGGCATGACAAGCGTCACAAACGCCGTCCTCTTGAATGACCATCGTTTTCTTTTTGGAATGGATGGTGTGCTCAAACTCATAGCAGCTGTTGGGCTTTTGGTTGCTCATGACACACTCTTTGCAAAAGCGCACCTCTCTTGGCAGGCCGTAAAACGCCTCACGCTCTTGTTCGGGCAAATCTTTGCGGTATTTTTCATAATCAATGGGCATCCAACGGGGTAACTGGTTCATATTTGTTCCTCCTTTAATCTCACGCCGCAAACGCTTTTCGGCGCAAAAAAACAGGCAAAGACACTGCGGCACAAAAAAACTTTGTGTGCAGGCGCCTTTGCCTGTTTTTTATTTCATTAATTTATTCCTCAAAACCGGCGACAATTTTCTGTGCCACTTCTTTGATGGAGATTCGCTCGTCCATCGCCCGTTTTTCAATCAGGCGGTGGGCCTGCTCCTCACTGAGCTGTTGATACCGCGCTAAACAGCACTTTGCCTGTGTCAGCACCCTTGCTTCCTCCAGGCGTTTTTTCATGCGTTTATTTTCTTCGCGCAAGGCTTTCATGCGGTAGCGGCTGGTGCGAATCAGCCCCATGGAAAAGGCGGCCAGTTGACGGGCAAGCGGTTTTACCAGCACAAAAACACCGTACTGCTCCAAACCTGCGGCGAGCTGGTCGCGCTGATTGGCGCGGCACAATAAAATCGCCTCCGCACCGAGGTCAATGGCTTTCAGTGCTAAATCCCTGCCGAATTCATCTGTGAGCGGCGCGTTGATGACAACGCAGTCAAACTCGGTGCGGCTCATCAGCCGCCGCGCCTCCCCTGCCGTTTGACAACAGCTGACGCGGCTGATATTGGCGGCAAACAGCGCCTTGAGCGACTCTTGATGCTGCGTTTGTCCCACAATCAAAACGGAAAGCACCGTTGCTCCCCTCCTCTGCATCAAAACGTTTTTTTAAAAAACTTGATGACTTTCCCCTTATATCCGTTCAAAGTAACGCGCCATTTCATAAGCATGAGGGTCTTTGCTTGCGGTAAAATCCGCAGCCTCGCGCTCTTTATCGCGCAAATAATTGCAAAGCAGCTTTTCCGGCAAAACGCGCTTTAAAAACGCACTGTTTTTAGCAAGCTCCACGGCGCTTTGCAAACTGTCGGGCAGCGCTTCAAAGCCCGCAACGTCGTTTACATAAACATTTCCGTCAAAAGCCTCACACAGCGTTAAACCCTCGGCAACGCCTTCCATACCGGCGTGCAGCAGCAGCGCCGTTAAAAGGTACAAATTACACGACGGGTCAGGGCTGCGCAGCTCCATGCGCGCATCACTTCCGGTTGCAGCCGGAACGCGAACCAGTGTGGAGCGGTTTTGCTTCGACCAGTTTACCACGCACGGCGCTTCACACTTGCCAAACCGCAAATAGGAACCGGGCAGCGGATTGGCAAACACGGTAATCTCTACAATGCGCCGCAAAATTCCCGCCAGAAATGCACGGGCGTCTGCATCAGTATCAAACTTTGCAAACAGATTTTCACCGCTTTTTAAAAGCGACAGGTTAATATGCAGACCGTTTCCGCTCTCGTCCGGCAAGGGTTTGGGCAAAAACGAAGCAAACAGACCGTTTTGTTCCGAAACCGCCTTTACTACGGTGTGCAGCGTAATAAAATCGTCCACAGCGCGCATGGGCGATGCACATCGGATATCAATTTCGTTTTGTCCAGGCCCGTGCTCATGGTGGCTTCGCTCAGGATGTACGCCCATTTCTTCCAGCGTCAGGCAAATATCGCGGCGCACATTTTCGCCTTTATCCATCGGCGCTACGTCCAAATACCCCGCTTTGTCAAACGGGGTTAAAGCGGGCGCTCCCTTTTCATCGGTTTCAAAAAGATAAAATTCGCACTCCGGCCCCACCAAAAAACCGTAACCGTCGGCCTGCGCCTTTTCCTGCGCGGCTTGCAGCAAATAGCGTCCGTCGCCTTCAAACGGGCGACCGTCCGGGTAACGGATATGACAGAATAAACGCGCTACGCACCCTTCCGATGGACGCCACGGCAAAAGTGCAAACGTGGACAAGTCGGGAAAGAGAAATAAATCCGATTCCTCTACATTAGAAAAGCCGGAAATGGCAGAAGCATCAAAGGAAATGCCCTTTTCCACCGCCTGCGGCAGACGGTCTGCCATAATGGCAATATTTTTCGGAATACCGAAAATATCACAGAACACCAGCCGAATAAACTTCACGTCATGATCTTCAATCATTTCCATCAATTTTGTAAGCTGCGGCATCTTCATTCCCCCTTATATTTTATAAACCTCGTCAAATCTCGCCCGCCGCTTTCACAAATGCACGGAAAATCGGGTGTGCTTTGTTGGGGCGGCTTTTAAACTCAGGATGGTACTGCACGGCCACAAAGAACGGATGGTCGGCATACTCCACCGCTTCCACCAAGCGACCATCCGGCGAAGTACCGCTCAACACAAGCCCCGCTTTTTGCAATTCTTCGCGGAACGTATTGCTCACCTCATAGCGGTGACGGTGGCGTTCTTGAATTTCACTTGCTTCATAAATCTCATGCATGCGGCTGTTTTGGGCCAATACGCACGGGTATGCACCCAAACGCATCGTACCGCCTTTGGGTGCGTCGGCGTTTTGGTCGGGCATCCAGTCAATGACACGGTGGGCGCTGTCCGGCGCAAATTCAGAGGAATTCGCGTCCTGCCAGCCGCACAAATGGCGCGCCGCTTCAATGACGGCAATCTGCATGCCAAGGCAAATACCGAAATACGGCACACGGTTTTCACGCGCGTATTGTGCCGCAGTGATCATCCCTTCAATGCCGCGCTCGCCAAAGCCGCCCGGCACCAGAATTCCCTGCACATTCTTTAATTGCTCTTTCACATTGTCCGGTGTCAGGCCCTCGGCATCCACCCAATGCAAATGCACTTTTTTGCCGTTTTGATAACCGGCATGGCGCAGGGCTTCCACTACGGAGAGATACGCATCGTGCAGCTCCACATATTTGCCCACAATGGCAATTTCCACCGTTTCAGAAAGAGAATCCACCTGCCTGCACAGTGCTTCCCACTCAGTTAAATCGGGCTTTGTTTCCTGCCAGCCAAAACGGCGGCACACAATGTCATCCAGCTTTGCGCGATGAAGCATGAGCGGCGCTTCATAGAGATTATCCAGCGTGCGGTTTTCAATGACGCAGTCTTCGTCTACATTGCAGAAAGCGGCAATTTTCTGCAAAATGCCGTCTTCTAACGGTTCGTCGCAGCGCGCAATAATGACATCCGGCATAATGCCCATGCTTTGCAGCTCATGCACGGAGTGCTGGGCAGGCTTGGTTTTATGCTCGCCGCTGCACTTCAAGTATGGCACCAGCACCACATGCAAAAACATGCAATTTTCGCGGCCCACCTCACGGCTCACCTGACGGATGGCCTCCAAAAACGGCTGACTTTCAATATCACCAATGGTACCGCCGATTTCCGTAATCACCACATCGGCGTTTGTATACTCTGCAATGCCGAGCACATATTTTTTAATCTCGCGCGTGACATGGGGAATAATCTGCACCGTGCCGCCGAGATACTCGCCGCGGCGCTCTTTGTGAAGTACATTCCAGTACACGCGCCCGCTCGTGAGGTTAGACATTTTGTTTAAATCTTCGTCGATAAAGCGCTCATAGTGGCCCAAATCGAGGTCGGTTTCCGCGCCGTCGTCTGTTACAAACACTTCCCCGTGCTGGTAAGGGCTCATCGTGCCCGGGTCAACGTTCATATAAGGGTCTAATTTTTGAGCGGCAACTTTCAGCCCGCGCTGCTTGAGCAGCCGCCCAAGGCTTGCCGCACTGATGCCCTTTCCTAAACCAGATACCACGCCGCCCGTTACAAACACATGCTTGCTTTTCACGAAAACCCCTCCGTATTTCATTAAAAAAGGGGTTCACCAAACACCGGCACGTCACCGGCACTTGATGAACCCCATTGTTCTTCAATGGAAGTTATTATAGTCGTTTTGACACAAAATGTCAATTCTATTTTTCAAAAAACAAGCAAATCCTTTTTTCGGCCGGGCTGGGCGCTGTTTTAAACCGAGAACAGCAGTGCTTCATAGTTCGGATACGGCAAAAGCTCCTGCGGCAGATAGCCCTCAGCTTCGTCCGCCGGGGTGCGGATATCTTGCATATCCTGCAAAATCACCTGCTGGTAGTACTTCGCCTGCTCCAGCGGGTCAGAGATACCCTCTGCCTTTTCGAGATGTTCAGCAAGCACATCTGCTCCCTCATAAACGGCTTGCACCAACTCGTTGATTTTCGTCAGGCGCTTGCGCTCCGCAGTGCTGGTCAGTGCAGGGTCAACGCCGGTTTTACCTTGAATGACAGAAACCAGCTGGGCGATGTAACGCTCTGCGGCGGGCAAAAAGTCGTGATGCAGCATCGAGAGCATGGCTTTTGCTTCAACGTGCAGCGTTTTGCTGTAACCTTCCAGCAGAATGACATAGCGCGAAACCATTTCTTCTCTGGTAAAGATATGGTGGTCGGTGAAGAGCTTCACGTTTTTCTCATCGATGAAGTGCGGCAGCGCGTCGGGCGTTGCCTTGAGGTTATAAAGGCCGCGCTTTTCCGCTTCCTGCACCCACTCATCCGTGTAGCCGTTGCCGTTAAAGATAACGCGTTTATGCTGTGTTACCGTGCGTTTCAAAAGGTCGTATACCGCCTCGCTGCGCTCGCTTTCACTCGTATCTTTCAGCTCCTCGTAAAAACCGCGCAGCACCTGCGCCACGGCGGTGTTGAGTACGATATTCGGGCCGGAAACGGAAATTTCCGAGCCGAGCATGCGGAACTCAAATTTATTTCCGGTGAAGGCAAAGGGTGAAGTCCGGTTGCGGTCTGTGGTGTCTTTGAAAAAGCGCGGAATTACTGCTGCACCGATTTCCATGGGCACTGCTTCCCTTTTGGCAAGAAACGTGCCGTTTTCAATGGAATCGAGCACTTCTGTCAGCTCATCGCCGAGGAAGATTGACACAATGGCAGGCGGCGCTTCGTTTGCACCCAAGCGGTGGTCATTTCCGGCGCTGGCAACCGACACGCGCAGCAAGTCTGCGTAGTCGTCTACCGCTTTGATGACAGCAACAAGGAATACCAAAAACTGGATGTTTTCGCGCGGGGTCGAACCGGGGTACAACAGATTTGTTCCGGTGTTGGTAATCATCGACCAGTTGTTATGTTTGCCGCTGCCGTTGATGCCCTCAAACGGTTTTTCATGCAGCAGGCACACAAGCCCATGGCGGTCGGCCACCTTCTTCATCATTTCCATGGTAAGCTGGTTGTGGTCAACGGCAATATTGGCGGTGTCGAACACGGGAGCCAGCTCATGCTGGGCAGGCGCAACCTCGTTGTGCTTTGTTTTGGCGGGAACACCCAGCTTCCAAAGTTCTTCGTCCAGCTCATGCATGTATGCCGAAACGCGCGATTTCAGCGTGCCGAAATAATGGTCTTCCATCTCTTGGCCTTTCGGGGCCATCGCGCCCAAAAGCGTGCGTCCGGTGAACACCAAATCCCGGCGTTTTGCATACAGGTCTTTATCCACCAAAAAATATTCCTGTTCCGGGCCAATGGTGGTCAAAACGCTTTTTACGTCTGTACTTCCCAGCAGATGCAGCACCTTCACCGCTTCTTTGCTCAGCGTTTCCATGGAGCGCAGCAGCGGCGTCTTTTTGTCCAGCGCTTCGCCGCTGTACGAGCAGAATGCCGTGGGGATATAAAGTGTTCCGTCCTTGATAAAGGCCGGGGAAGTCGGGTCCCAAGCGGTATATCCTCTGGCCTCAAATGTAGCGCGCAGGCCGCCCGACGGGAAGCTGGATGCGTCCGGCTCGCCCTTAATCAGCTCTTTGCCGGAAAAATCCATAATCACTTCGCCATGGCCAATCGGCGTCAGGAAACTGTCGTGCTTTTCGGCGGTGTTTCCCGTCATGGGCTGGAACCAGTGGGTATAGTGTGTTGCACCGTGCTCCACAGCCCATTCTTTCATCGCAACTGCCACGGCATTTGCCACTTCCAAGCCCAGCGGGCGGTTTTCCTCAATGGTTTTTCTGAGTGCGCGATACACCTCTTTGGGCAGCTTTTCACGCATCACACGATCACCAAACACCAAACTTCCGTACAATTCAGGAATTTTTTTCGACATAACAAAAGCTCCTTTCCTCACGGTAAACCCCGTAAATGCAAAAAGACGCCTTGAGCCGTTACAGCTCAAAGCGTCTTTGCTTTCTGCTTGGTAGTATACTCCTTTTTTTGCGGTTGTCAACTCCCTTTTTCCGTGCATATTTTTCCAGTTTGCCCGTTATGTCAAAGCGCCTTAAAGGTAATAAAAGGGCACCCGCCGTCACATTGACACAATTTACCCCTTTAGCAGCGTAATGTATTTGTGTGTTGTGCTGATTTTCGCAAAAAGCCCTTTGCAAACGGCGAAAAATAGCGTATAGTGATGTACACAACCAGGGCGTTTCTGAAAACAAAGAAATGCAAAAAATTTCGACTTTTCAGAAAGCCCCTAAAAATATTTTTGACAAAGGCGTCAAAAGAAAACTGTCGTTTTGCGGCAGGCTTCTTTTGGCGTCTTTTTGTTTTTCCGAACAGGAACTTTAAGGGGGATGGGAAGATGAAACAGCAAAACACCTTGTACCACCCGTCGTTTGAGCACGACAACTGCGGCATCGGCGCGGTGGTGAATGTAAACGGCGCGCAAACCCATGCCGTCGTTGACGATGCTTTAAAAATTGTGGAAACACTCGCCCACCGTGCCGGACGCGATGCAGAGGGAACCACGGGCGACGGCGTTGGGATTCTGACGCAGATTCCCCACAGCTTTTTTGCAAAAGAATGTGAAGCGCTGGGCTTTTCGCTGGGCGCAGCGCGGCAGTACGGCGTGGGCATGTTCTTTTTGCCAAAGGAGGAGCTCAAGCTCAGCCGTGCCAAAAAAATGTTTGAAACAGTTGCCCAAAAAGAAGGGCTTTCCTGCCTTGGCTGGCGTGAAGTGCCCTGCGCGAAAGAAACGCTCAGCCAAAAAGCACTCGATGCCATGCCGTGCATCATGCAGTGCTTTGTCAAACGTCCGAAAGAGGCTGTCACCGATTTAGACTTTGACCGTCGGCTTTATCTCGTGCGCCGCATTTTTGAGCAAAGCGCCGAGGAGGTCTATGTGCCTTCGCTTTCCTGCCGCACCATTGTCTACAAAGGCATGTTCCTTGTCACACAGCTGCGCCTTTTTTACACCGACTTGCAAAACAAGGAATTTTGCTCGGCACTGGCGCTTGTACACTCGCGCTTTTCCACCAACACCGTACCCAGCTGGCACCGCGCGCACCCCAACCGTTTGATGGTGCATAACGGCGAAATCAACACTATCAAAGGCAACGCCGACAAAATGCTGGCACGCGAGGAAGCGCTGCACGGGGGCGCACTGTCGGCAGAGGATCTGCACCGTATTTTCCCGGTGATTGACCGCAGCGGTTCCGATTCCGCCATGCTGGACAACACATTGGAATTTTTGATGATGAACGGTATTGAACTTCCGCTGGCCGTCAGCATCGCCATTCCCGAACCGTGGGCGCACAACGCCGCCCTTTCGGACGAGCAGCGCGATTTTTACCAGTATTATGCCACCATGATGGAACCTTGGGACGGCCCTGCTTCTATTTTATTTTCCGACGGCGACTGCATGGGCGCGGTGCTCGACCGCAACGGCCTGCGTCCTTCGCGCTATTATATCACAAAAGATGGTCGTTTGATTTTGTCCTCGGAAGTCGGTGTTTTGAATATTCCCGAGGAAACGATTCTCAAAAAAGACCGCTTGTATCCGGGCAAAATGCTGCTTGTGGATTTGCACGCGGGCAAGGTGCTTTCCGACGAAGAAATCAAAGAGCGTTATGCGTTGGCACATCCTTACGGCGAATGGCTCAGCCGCAATCTTGTCGAGCTGAAGGATTTAAAAATTCCGAACGAGTTTGTTCCTAAAATCGACACCGAGGAGCGTGCACGCCTGCAAACTGTGTTCGGGTATACCTATGAAGATTACCGCGACACCGTTCACGCCATGGCGCTCAACGGAAGCGAAGCCATCGGGGCGATGGGGGTTGATACGCCCATTGCCGCCCTGTCGGAGCATTATCAGCCCTTATTCGGCTTTTTCAAGCAGATGTTTGCACAGGTGACAAACCCGCCCATCGACTCCGGCAAAGAAAAAATTGTCACCTCCACCACGGTTTATGTGGGTAAAACAGGCAATTTGTTTACGCCGTGCGCGGAAAACTGCAATGTATTAAAAATCAACAACCCCATTTTAACCGATCTTGATCTTTTAAAAATCAAACACATGAACCGCCCCGGCTTCCATGTTGCCTGCGTATCAACCGTGTTTTTCAAAAACACCCCCATCAAAGAGGCGCTGGAGCATTTATTTATCGAAGTGGACAAAGCCTACTATGACAAAGCCAATATTTTGATTTTGTCTGACCGAGGAACGGATGAAAACCATCTTGCCCTGCCGTCTTTGTTGGCTGTTTCTGCGGTGCACAAGCATCTTGTAAAAACGAAAAAATGCACGGCACTTTCCATTATTTTGGAGTCGGGCGAGCCAAAAGGTGTGCATGATTTTGCTACCTTGCTGGGCTACGGTGCTTGTGCGGTGAACCCGTATCTTGCTCACAGCACCATCGCGGGGTTGATTGAGGACGGCTTGCTGGAAAAAGACTATTATGCTGCTGTGCAGGACTACGACCGCGCCGTAATGAATGGCATTGTAAAAATTGCGGCAAAAATGGGTATTTCCACCCTGCAATCGTACCAAGGCAGCCAGATTTTTGAAGCGCTGGGCCTCTCCAAAGCACTGATTGACGATTACTTTACCGGAACTGTCAGCCGCATCGGCGGCTTAACGCTTGCCGATATTGAAACCGCCTTGCACCGTCAGCACGCCAAGGCATTTGACCCGCTGGGGCTGAAAACCGACTACACCCTGCCTTCCATCGGACGGCACAAAGCGCGCAGCGGCGGCGAGGCACACCGCTATCACCCGCAGACGATCCACCTGCTTCAGCAATCTACCCGCCTTTCCGACTACGGTCTGTTTAAGCAATATACCGAACAAGTGGACGGCCTTGGCGGAAGCATTCGCAGCCTGCTGGACTTCGTTTATCCCAAAGAGGGAATCTCTTTGGACGAAGTTGAGCCGGTGGAAAGCATTGTGCGCCGCTTTAAAACGGGAGCAATGTCCTACGGTTCGATTTCACAGGAAGCGCATGAAGCACTGGCGATTGCCATGAACCGCTTGGGCGGAAAATCGAACAGCGGAGAGGGCGGCGAAAGTGACGAGCGTTTGAGCGAAGCAGGCCGCACGAACGGGCGAAGCTCAGCCATCAAGCAGGTGGCGAGCGGCCGCTTTGGCGTTACCAGCCGTTATCTCGTCAGCGCAAAAGAATTGCAAATCAAAATGGCACAAGGCGCAAAGCCCGGCGAGGGCGGCCATCTGCCCGGTAAAAAAGTATATCCGTGGATTGCCAAAACGCGCCACTCCACGCCGGGCGTCAGCCTGATCTCTCCCCCGCCGCACCACGACATCTATTCCATTGAAGATTTGGCGCAGCTGATTTACGACTTGAAAAATGCCAATAACCGCGCCGACATCAGCGTGAAGCTGGTTTCGGAGGCAGGTGTCGGCACTGTCGCCGCAGGCGTTGCCAAAGCGGGCGCGCAGGTCATTTTAGTGTCGGGCTATGACGGCGGCACAGGCGCTGCGCCCATCAGCTCGATTCATCACGCGGGCCTGCCGTGGGAGCTGGGCCTTTGCGAAGCACATCAAACGCTGATGCAAAACGGCCTGCGCCGCTCGGTGCGTTTGGAAACAGACGGCAAATTGATGACCGGGCGCGATGTTGCCATCGCCGCGCTGCTGGGCGCGGAGGAATTTGGCTTTGCCACCGCACCCCTTGTCACATTGGGCTGTACCATGATGCGCGTTTGCAGCTTGGACACTTGCCCCATGGGGATCGCCACGCAAAACCCCGAGCTGAGAAAACGCTTTGCCGGAAAGCCGGAATATGTGGAAAATTTCATGCTGTTCATTGCGCAGGAATTGCGGGAATATATGGCAAAGCTGGGTATTCGCACCGTGGAAGAAATGGTGGGCCGCACCGACCTTTTGTGCCAAAAGGCTGACAGTCCGCTGGATTTGAGCGCACTGCTGGCACAGCCCGGAGAAGGCCGCACCTTTGCCGAGCAAAACCGCTATGATTTTGAGCTGGAAAAAACGCAGGACCATACACTGTTAACCCACAGCCATGCCTTAAAGAAAGCGCTGGAAACCGGCAGTCCCTGCCGTTTGACAACGAGCCTGACGAACACCGACCGAACCTTCGGAACACAAATCGGTGCAGAATTAACGCGCCATTTCCCCGAGGGCTTACCTGACGACACAATTGCCATTGACTGCTACGGCGCAGGCGGCCAAAGCTTCGGCGCATTTTTGCCGCGCGGCATTACGCTGTCATTGCACGGCGATGCCAACGATTATTTTGGAAAAGGGCTTTCGGGCGGCAAGCTTTCCATCAGCCGTCCCCAGAACGCCCAATATTTTGCCGAAGATAATATCGCCGTCGGCAACGTCGCTTTCTACGGTGCCACCTCCGGCGAAGCCTATATCAACGGCGCGGCAGGCGAGCGCTTCTGCGTGCGAAATTCGGGCGCAACAGCCGTTGTCGAAGGTGTCGGCGAGCACGGATGCGAATATATGACAGGCGGCTGTGTGCTTGTACTGGGCCCGACGGGCAAAAACTTTGCGGCGGGCATGAGCGGAGGCATTGCCTTTGTGCTCGACGAGCACAATCGGCTTTATAAAAATTTGAACAGCGACATGGTGAGCATGGAAGAACCGGACGAAAACGACCGCAAAACCATTCAAAATCTGCTCCGGCGCCACGCTGCGGCCACACAGTCGGAAAAAGCCAAAAAGATTTTGGAGCACTTTGGCGACTACGCCTGCAAATTCAAAAAAATCATTCCGTTTGAATACAAAAAAGCATTGCAGGGCGGCTAAAGCCCGCCCTGCGGCATCCCTGTTCAAACGATGTTTCAATATTTAGGGAGGGATTTCACATGGCAAAAGCAACGGGATTTTTAGAATATCCCGCAAAGCACAATCAAGGCGAAGAACCTCTGCACCGCATTCGCCATTTTAATGAGTTTCACACGCCGCTTCCCATGGAGGAACGGCGCAAGCAGGCGGCACGCTGTATGGACTGCGGCGTTCCCTTTTGTCAGTCGGGCGAAACACTGTTCGGCATGACATCGGGCTGCCCTTTGCACAATTTAGTGCCGGAAATGAACGACCTTGTTTATCACGGCAACTTAAAACAAGCCTATTTTCGGCTGAGCAAAACACATTCTTTGCCGGAGTTTACCGCGCGTGTATGCCCTGCTTTATGCGAAGCAGCCTGCACCTGCGCGGCTGCCGAAGGCGCGGTATGCACCAAAGACAACGAGCTGGCTGTCATCGAATATGCCTATGAAAACGGCCTTGTCACACCCGACTTGCCTTTCACAAAAACCGGAAAAAGCATTGGCATTGTGGGCAGCGGCCCTGCGGGGCTTGCGGCGGCCATCTGGCTTAATCGCCGCGGACACACCGTCACCGTTTACGAACAGCAGCCGCTGCCCGGCGGCCTTCTGCGCTACGGCATTCCCAACATGAAGCTGGATAAGCGCATCATTGACCGCCGCATTCAGCAAATGGAGGCTTCCGGCATTGTATTTGTCTGCAATACGCGCATCGGCCGCGACATCAGCACCGTCCAGCTTTGCAAACGGCATGACCGGATTCTGTTGGCTATCGGGGCGGGAGTTCCGCGTGATATTAACGTACCCGGACGCGACAGCGCCAATATTTTCTTTGCGGTTGACTTTTTAAGCGATATTACCAAAAAGCTGGAGCACAGCGATTATGAACCCGTCAGCTCTGACCTTGTGAAAGACAAAAATGTGCTGGTCATCGGCGGAGGTGATACAGGCAATGACTGCGTTGGGACTTGCGTTCGTTTAGGTGCAAAAAGCATCGTGCAGCTGGAAATGATGCCTTGCCTGCCCGAAGCGCGCAGCGCGGATAATCCGTGGCCGCAGTGGCCGCGCGTAAAAAAGACCGACTACGGCCAGCAGGAAGCGGCGGCGGTGTACGGCAGTGACCCGCGCATTTATCAAACGACGGTGCAGCGCTTTTTATCGGACGAAAACGGGAATGTGCGCGCCGCTGTCACCGTATCGCTCCAAGCAAAAAAAGGCGAGGATGGCCGCTTGCACATGACGCCTGTTCCCGGCACAGAGCGGGAAATCCCGTGTGAGCTGGTTTTGATTGCCGCCGGGTTTACCGGGTGCGAGGAGCTATTGCCGAAACAGCTGGGCATTGAAATGGGCCCGCGGGGAACAATTCCCACTGAGCAGAAAACGTATGAAACGAGCACCCAGCATGTGTTTGCCGCCGGGGATGCGCGCCGAGGGCAGTCGCTGGTGGTGTGGGCCATTGCAGAAGGAGAAAACGCTGCGCGCGCCATCGACACTTCTTTAATGGGATACAGCAACTTATAAAAGAAAATCGGCTTGCGGAAAAGCGCTGAGAATACAGCACCTTTCCGCAAGCCGATGGCAAAAAGGAGAGAATCACGATGTGTACCATTTTGTACTATGGCGGCCAGCTTTCTGCGGCACAGGTGCACGCGCACCTGATGGCTGCGCCGCACCGCGGGCCGGATGGCGCGCGCGTTTTAGACACCGGCCTTGGCTGGCTGGGCTTTGCCCGTCTTGCCATTATGGGCTTAGAAGAAAGCGGCATGCAGCCCTTTGTGCAAAACGGCTGCATGGCAGTTTGCAACGGCGAAATTTACGGCTTTCGGCGGCTGAAAGAGGAGCTTTTTCAGCGCGGCTACCGCTTTTTGAGCGGCTCGGACTGTGAGGTTCTTTTGCCGCTGTATCAAGAATATGGGCTTGAAATGTTTCGCCACCTTGACGCGGAATTTGCCTGTGTGATTGTTGACCCTAAAAATAACCGCGTGATTGCTGCGCGTGACCCCATCGGCATTCGCCCGCTTTACTACGGCTATTCTTCCGACGGCATCATTTCCTTTGCCAGCGAACCGCAAAACCTGCTCGGGCTGGTGCAAACCATTCTCCCCTTCCCTCCGGGGCGCTATTACTGCAACGGCACGTTTCACACTTATGCCAATGTTTCGCAGGCTGAGCGGTTTATCCACGAGGATGAAGCCGTTGTCACCGCACAAATTAACGATTTACTGACAAAAGCAGTGTTAAAACGTCTCGACTCCGATGCACCGCTGGGCTTTTTGCTTTCCGGCGGCTTAGACTCCAGCTTGGTGTGCGCCATTGCCGCAAAACACAGTACAAAGCCGATTCGCACCTTTGCCATCGGCATGGAGCATGACGCCATCGACTTAAAATATGCTGCGCAAACAGCGGCGTACATCGGTGCAGAACATACGGAAATCATCATCACGCGCGAGGACGTTCTTTCTCATTTGGAAGAAGTCATCCGCGCACTGGCTACTTACGATATTACTACCATACGCGCCTCCATGGGCATGTATATGCTGTGCAAAGCCATCCATGAACAAACCGACTTAAAAGTATTATTAACAGGTGAGGTGTCCGACGAGCTGTTCGGCTATAAATACACCGATTTTGCACCGGATGCACCGTCTTTTTATGCGGAATCGCAAAAACGTGTGCGTGAGCTTCACGCCTATGATGTACTTCGTGCCGACCGTTGTTTAGCGGCCAACAGCTTAGAGGCGCGCGTACCGTTTGGCGATTTGGATTTTGTGCGGCATGTCATGTCAATTGACCCTTACCAAAAGATGAACCATCACCAAAAGGGCAAGTACCTTTTGCGCAAAGCATTTGAAAACGATCACCTTCTGCCGGATGAAATTTTATGGCGTGAAAAGGCTGCGTTCAGCGATGCTGTTGGCCACAGCCTTGTGGACGACTTAAAGCAATACGCAGAAGAAACCTACACCGACGAAGAGTTTTCAAAGCTTTGCCTGCAATATGACAATGCCGCACCGTTTACGAAGGAAAGCCTTCTGTACCGGGAGATTTTTGAACGCTATTATCCCGGACAGTCGGGCATGATTCCCGGCTTTTGGATGCCGAACCAAGCATGGGAAGGATGCAAAGTCAACGACCCCAGTGCCCGCGTGCTCTCCAATTACGGCGCAAGCGGACAATAATTTAATTTCGCCTTTCTCCTTTTGCGGAACGTGGGAACCCTCCTCCCCCCGTTCCGCTTTTTTATTTCAGCTTCGGAAACTTTTTCTCTAAAAGCATGTAAAGCAATAAAAAAAGACAAACAAAAACCCCCGCAGAACCATTCTGCGGGGGTTTCTCTCTGGCGGAGAGTTAGGGATTTGAACCCTAGGTACGCTATTAACGTACACACGATTTCCAGTCGTGCGCCTTAGACCACTCAGCCAACTCTCCAAGCGACTTCTATATGATACATGATTTCACGCCTCCTGTCAACACTTTTTTTCATTTTTTCTGATTTTTTTATGTTTCCTTTGTTTCAGGCCTGTTTTTGACAAAACAAGCATCCGAACAGGCACATTTTGACATCCTGCGTCATATAAGTAATTTAGGAAGCGCTCTGTCCTCTTCTCAGCGGCTCAAAACCGGAAAGGGCAGTCTGCTTTTTGAATTCGGGCAACAAAGCGATTGCCAAGGGAGGAATTAGATTATGTCTACACCAATCATCACTACGTCCAATAACCCCGTATCGATGAGCCAAGCCATCACCGATCTCATTGAGTCCATTGCCATGCAGGAGGTCTCGATGAGCTGCATTCTGGCGGCCGAAGCACAAAAAATTCAAAAAGCGCTCACCATGGAAATTTCTTTGGATCAGCTGCTCAATGTCAACGATACCGCCATGAATATGGTGCAAACCATCAACGATTTAGAGCATACCCTGCGCGATAAATTGGAGTTTGTTTCCAATAATTTGTACTATCCTTCGCGCGACGTGTAAAAGCGCATGTCATTGTTTGACTTTTCGGGTAAAATCCTTTACTCTTAATAACAAGAAGTGCGGCGTTTCAACTGACAACCCTTTTTGCATAAGGAACGTTTGATTGCCGCCAAAACAAAACTTGTTAAGGAGCAGGAATATCATGAAAATCGCTTTGATTAACGAAAACAGCCAAGCGGCTAAAAACAGCCAAATCGAAGCTGCCTTGAAAAAGGTGGTTGAGCCGATGGGTCATACCGTGGATAACTACGGCATGTACAGCGCCACCGACGACGTACAGCTCACTTATGTGCAGGCCGGCATTCTGGCCGCCATTTTGCTGAACAGCGGCGCGGCCGACTACGTTGTTACCGGATGCGGCACGGGCGAGGGCGCAATGCTGGCATGCAACAGCTTTCCCGGCGTTCTGTGCGGCCATGTGGAAGACCCCGTCGATGCCTACACCTTTGCCCACGTAAACGACGGCAACTGTGTTGCCATGCCGTTTGCCAAAGGCTGCGGCTGGGGCATGGAGCTCAACTGGGAATATGTGTTTGAAAAGCTGTTCGGCTTCGGCAGCGGCAAGGGCTACCCCGCCGACCGCGTCGTGCCGGAGCAGAACAACAAAAAAATCCTGGACTTAGTGCGCGCGAGCAGCATGAACGACCTCATCGATACGCTGAAAAAGATTGAAGCGATGGAGCCCGTAGAGGGTATTACCAACATGGAGCACCTTGTCAGCCGCGCAGTGGCAGGCGAGCGCTTCCGTGAGCTGTTCTTTGCTTCCTGCAAAGACGATGCGATCAAAGCATATGTGGAAAGCCTTTTGAAATAACTTTTATTTTGCCGGTTTCCGTTCCGGCCAACCGGCGGCTCACCTTTGCAAAAACATAAAAGAACATCCTTTTTTGCAAAACGCCCCTTGACTTTTCAGCTCCACCTGTGGTATCATAGCCCTGTTGGAAAGGGAGTCGTTACAAAGGAGTATTGCTCTTTTGTGTATACTGTCAACAGCACGATTTTCGTTTTTGGGAAAATCTGGTGGTATACGCCGTTTATTTTTCGGTAATAAGACTTTTCGACGGTCACTTTGTGTTGCCGTCGAAAAGTCTTTTTTTATTTTTCACCGGGATATTCCTTGCATCTGCTCCTTTTAAGACGCCGAAAAAACGCAATTCAATGCAAAACGGAAGGATGGACATCGGCATGGAAAAACAATTTTTCAACCGGCCTGCGCAGGAAGCTTTGACCGAGCTGAACACCTCAGAACAAGGCCTTTCTGCCCAAGAGGCCAAAAAAAGGCTGGAACAGTATGGCCCTAACAAACTCAGTGAAGCCAAGCGCAAATCCCCTCTCGCAGTCTTTTTAGAGCAGTTTAAGGACTTGCTCGTTATTATCCTCATTATTGCGGCTATCATCTCGATGGTGTCCGGCAATATGGAAAGCACACTCGTTATTTTCGCCGTGCTGATTTTAAACGCGATTTTGGGAACGGTACAATATTTCAAGGCCGAAAAGTCGCTCGAAAGCCTGAAAGCCATGAGCTCTCCGTCTGCCAAAGTATTGCGCGACGGTGCCCGCGTGGAGATTCCCGTTGCCGAAGTTGTGCCCGGTGATATTCTTGTTTTGGAAGCGGGCGACCTCGTCGGTGCGGACGGCCGCATTTTAGAGAACTTCTCCATGAAAATCAACGAAAGCTCGCTGACGGGCGAAAGCGAAGGCGTGGATAAAACCGCCGATTGCCTGTCGGGCGAGAAAATCGCGCTGGGCGACCAGAAAAACATGGTATTCTCCGGCTCGCTTGTCACTTACGGACGCGCAAACGTCATTGTTACCGGCACGGGCATGAACACCGAGCTTGGCAAAATTGCATCGTTGATGAACGAAACCCAGCAGCGCCGCACTCCGCTGCAAAAAAGCCTTGACGATTTTTCCGGAAAGCTCGCCATGGTTATCATGGTCATCTGCGCCATCGTCTTCGGCCTTTCCATTTTCCGCAGCGGCATGTCGATTCTCGACTCTCTCATGTTTGCCGTGGCGCTGGCCGTGGCCGCAATTCCGGAGGCACTGTCCTCTATCGTTACCATCGTGCTTGCGATGAGCACACAGAAAATGGCGCGTCAAAACGCAATTTTGAAAGACTTGAAAGCCGTGGAAAGCCTTGGCGCGGTGTCTGTCATTTGCTCGGATAAAACCGGCACGCTCACGCAGAACCGCATGACGGTTCAGCACCTTTGGGCAGACGGCAAGCTGATTCCCATTAAAGAGCTGAATTTGGCCAGTGATACCCAGCGCCTTTTGCTGAAAATCGGCATTTTGGCCAGCGACGCTACCACCGACGCGGAAACGAACACCTCCATTGGTGACCCCACTGAGGTGGCGCTCATTCAAGTAGGCGATGAACTTGGCATTGATGAAGTCACCTACCGCAGCCAACATCCGCGCCTGCGTGAGCTTTCTTTCGATTCCGACCGCAAGCTGATGAGCACCTTGCACGAGATTGACGGCGAAGCTGTTTTAATGACAAAAGGCGCCATCGACGTACTTTTGAACCGCGCCGACTTTATGCTGACGGATGAAGGCGTTGTACCCATGACTGCCGAGCGCAAAGCCATGATTGAAAAAGCGAATGACGAGCTTTCTCAAAACGGCCTGCGCGTGCTGGCATTCGCACAGCGCACTTTGGACAGCGTGCGTGACCTCGATTTCGAAGACGAACAGCACTTCACTTTTGTCGGCCTCGTTTCCATGATTGACCCGCCGCGTCCCGAATCGGTGCAGGCCGTGGCCGACGCAAAAACGGGCGGTATTCGCACTGTGATGATTACGGGCGACCACAAAACAACGGCTTCGGCCATCGCACGCCAAATCGGCATTTTTGAGGATAACGACATTGCGCTGGACGGCGTAGAGCTCGATGCGATGACCGACGACCAGCTGGACGAAGTGCTTCCCCGTGTTTCTGTTTATGCCCGCGTTTCTCCGGAGCATAAAATCCGCATTGTGTCTGCATGGCAGCGCCGCGGCTGCATTGTTTCCATGACGGGCGACGGCGTAAACGATGCCCCCGCTTTGAAGAAAGCCGACATCGGTGTTGCGATGGGCATTACCGGAACCGAAGTGAGCAAGGACGCCGCCTCAATGATTCTTTCCGACGATAACTTTGCTACTATTGTTCAAGCAGTTGTCAACGGACGCGGCGTATACACCAACATCAAAAACTCCATTCAATTTTTGCTTTCCGGCAACATGGCAGCGATTCTTTGCGTCGTATACGCCTCTATTATGGGACTTTCTGTTCCCTTCCTGCCGGTGCATCTGCTGTTTATCAACCTGCTCACCGACTCGCTGCCCGCCATTGCCATCGGCATGGAGCCTGCCCGTCCCGGCTTGCTCAAGCAAAAGCCGCGCAACCCGAAAGCGCCCATTTTGGACAAAGCGCTCCTTAGCTTGATTTTCGGTCAAGGCTTCTTAATCGCCATCAGCACCATGATTGCCTTCTATCTGGGCAACGCTTACGCCGGGGCTGCGGGAGCTGCGACCATGGCTTTCGCTACTCTCACTTTGGCACGCTTGTTCCATGGCTTTAACTGCCGTGGTGCAGAGTCGATCTTCCGCTTGGGCCTTGGCTCGAACCGCGCTTCGCTTTATGCGTTTGCGGGCGGCATCGTTCTTTTAGCGGCGGTGCTTTTCGTTCCGGGTCTGAACACCCTCTTTGCCGTTACTCCGCTTACCGGCACACACCTTTTGCAAATTCTCGGTTTGGCATTTGCTCCGACGGTACTGATTCAATTGTATAAAGCTTTGCGCGGCAGCAAGTAAATCATTTTCATTTTGTTGAGCAAATGTTTCGTTTGTTTTAATTCCACTGCATAAAAAAGCTCCCACCTGCACATGCTATCCACAGGAAAGGACGCATACCGCGCCCTTTAGACGGATTGTTTTGAAAGGTGGGAGCTTTTTATGGAACGAAAGAAGAACAAAATGCCCCGCACGACGCAGTCGTTTCAGCCGGGCAAGCGTTACGTTGCAGGAAAAACCCCGTTGGATTCGCGTGCCGCAGTGCAAAACGAATACCGCAATTTAATTCAAGACCCTTGGGTTCCGGCGTTTTTGCCGCTGGAGGATATGCCGGGCGCTCAGCCGCCGGACGATAAAAGCGAAACTTGATTGTCACTGAATTTTTTCGCTGTACAGTGCTTTGACCAATCAAAAAGACGTTTAAAAAAACGCTTTCATTCACAGTGCTTTCGTTTCTGTGTGCCCTGCGCGCATGGATACGAAAGCACTTTCTTTTTGTAAAAAGTTGATATATTTTGCCTCCATGCGTTTGAATGCTTTTCCGTTGAAACCAGATGTGCTATACTGATTAACGAAAAGCTATCAGCAAAGGAGACTGAAACCGTTGGAAGTAATCGCCTATTTTATCATCAGTATGCTGGCCAGTGTGGCCGGGGCTATTTGCGGTATCGGCGGCGGCGTTATTATCAAACCGACCCTCGATTTATTTCATCTGGACAGCGTATCCACCATCAGTTTTTTGTCCGGGTGCACAGTTCTTGGAATGACCTGCTATTCCGTAGGCAAAAGCATGATTGCCCGCGACAGTCAGGTAAACCTGCGCACCGGCACACCGCTGGCGATCGGCGCAGCAGTGGGCGGCATTGTGGGAAAGCAATTGTTTACGATGGTCGGCGGGCTTTTTCCCGACCCGAACACCGTGGGCGCAGTACAGGCCTCGGCACTGGCTGTTATCACATTAGGCACGCTGATTTATACCATTTTCAAAGCACGCATTCCCACCTTAAAGGTAAACTCCCTCGCCGCCTGTATGCTGATTGGGTTAGCACTTGGCGTGATGTCCAGTTTCCTTGGTATTGGCGGCGGGCCGATCAACCTCGTAGTTCTGTTTTTCTTTTTCAGCATGGACACGAAAGTTGCTGCACAAAACAGCTTGTACATTATTTTGTTCAGTCAGATTACCAGCGTAGGGGCAACCATCGTTACGGGCACCGTGCCGGAGTTTGCTTGGTATAAGCTGGTGCTCATGGTTGCAGGCGGCATTTTGGGCGGTATTCTGGGCCGCATCTGCAATCGCCGCATGGACAACAAAGCCGTAGATAAACTGTTTATGGGGCTCATGGCCGTTATCATCGGCATCAGCATCTATAACACTTGGCAGTTTTTATAAAAACGCAAATAAGCAGCTCAGAGGGGCAGCTCTGCAAGCCGTTCGCTTGCCGGGCTGCCCCCTTACTGATGGCCTTGTTTTACTAATTTCAAAAGTTTTTTCATTGCAATCCGGAAAGGAGCTTATGTAAAATGCACAAATGTAAAACTAGGAACCTTTCGCTTGGAATCGGCGTTTTTTTGATACTGCTTTTGTGTGTTCCTGTCATCATCTTTTGTACATTCAATCTGTTTAACCCCGAAATTTCTTTGCGTGATAAAGGCATCGATATCGCTGGGCTGGGCGTGTTCGGCTGGGCGCTGATTTATTGCCTGCGCCGCGCACTTGCCGCAGAAGAAATTGAAATTGAATTTAATGAATACAACGTTATTTTTCATTTCAGCGCAGCGCAGGAAAAGGAAATGACATGGGAATCACTTAAAGAGCAATTGCTTTCCGGAGATGTCCGGCTGGAACCGCCGCCCACCGCCCTTCCCGGCTTTCTCTTCGTGTTCCAAAAGCAGGATAAAGAAACCCCGGCCATTTCCATTCCTGTATATTTCTTTCACTCTGGGTATCAAGAGCTGCGGCAGACAATGAAAGAAAATGGAATTTTTGAAATTGTAAAAAGTCAATCGTTACCGTAAACAAACAGCAATCCCCCTTGATGCAGAAAATAGAACTGCATCAAGGGGGATTGCTGCATATAAAAACATTGCGGAAAGCAAGCTGATTTAGGAATGCTGCGTTTCTTGCTGTGTCATCTTGAGCAAGGCCATTCCTGCCTTTTCTATCACATTTTGCTGGTCGGGATAACCGTTGCGATCGTCAAATTTCTTTGCGATTTCCAGCGCAGCCGCATGAAACCACTGCGCCAGTTCTTTCGCATGATAAATGCCGTCCTCACGGTAAAGGGCAAATTCTTTTGGTAAAGAAAGCGAAAGCGTTTCTTGCGTCTGTGCCGCTCTTGTCAACAGCAGCCACACACTTTGAAAATAATCCTGCCGCTCCTGTTGGCTCCATCTTTGAAGCATGTCCGGAAGTGTGCGCTCAAACGCCTTCAATCCGCCCCCAACATCAGACAAAATATAACAGGGCAGCACTTCCCATTCTTCCCCCACAGGGTCCCAACGCACACGCTGCAACATTCGGTCACCTGCAAATTGAAGGGACTCTCGATCCCCTTCATACCAAGCAAATTCAAACAGCAGCTTCAGCGTTCCCCATGGCTCTGTGCCGCAGGAAAGGGTTCCGTCCAAAATCGGCTTTGCCAACTCCATTGCCTCCTGCCAATTTTGGCTATTTAGTGCATGAAGTATCCGCATGCCTTGCTCACATGCTTTACATTGTGTAAGCGTCTTATGAACGCCCGGCTCTTGTGTAAAGCGCAGCTCATATTCTTTTTCCGCCTCTTCAAACCTTCCCTCTCTTCTCCTTTGCATATACTGCCTTTCGTGGTACAGGGACGTGCTGTATCCATAGCGTTTTAACGCATAAAAAAACTTTTCCGCAACCTGTTCACGCTGCTCCAAAGAAAGCTGCGGAACCTCGTTCCACACGTCGAGTGCTTCATAAAACGCAAATAAATAGTCGTAGACATAACTTTCAAGCGGCTCTTGTTCAAACAGCTCTGTTGCACGCGCAATAATAGGCAGTGTTTTTGCACAGTCCCCGTAAAAATGCAGCTCATCTGCCAGCTCAAACCGATGAATGATTTGCCAAGCATGGTCTTTTTGATCATCGGCTTTTTTCACGGCCTTCTGAATGGCCTGTACTCTGGCGGAGCCGTGCGGCATTGCTTCGTATTGGTCTTTTAAACGTTCGTGTTCACTCATTGCTCTCACCTGTCATTTTCTGCATTCCATTCCACGCTCGCTGCATTTTGTTTTGGTAGTAAGAAGATTGGTTGCGCTCGTCAAATTTTCGCGCAATTTCCAGCGCGCCCTCGTGAAACCACTGCGCAAGCTCTGCTGTATTGTACTGGCCGTCCTCGCGGTAAAGGGGGAAGGTTTTGGGCATTGCAAGCGAAACGGTTTCATAAGTATGGGCAGCCTGCGAAAAAAAGAGCCAAGCTTCCATAAAGCCCCTCCAGCGGCTGCATTGATTCCATTTGTGAAAAATTTCATCGATGGATGTTTCCACTGTTTTCAAACCACGCGGAATGTCGAGCAGCGCATAATACGATAAAAGCGACATCTCGTCGGCGTTTTCGTCCCAGCCTAAGCGGCGAGTGAGCTGCCTTCCATAGTATTTCATGCCGCCAAGATCTCCCCGGTTGCGGCTGTTATTCATAAAAAGGCGAAACGAACGCCACGGCTCATAGCTGCATTGGATGGTACCGTCCATCAACGGTCTTGCGAGCTTTAGGGCTTCGTCGCGTTTCCCTTGATGCAGCTTGTGTCTGATTTGAATGCTCTTGATGCATCCTTCGCAGGAGGTAACTTGCCGCGCACTGCCCTGCCGTTCCTCCTCCCAAAGCTCGAAAATTGTTTCGGCTTCTTCCGTCTGATCTTCATAGCGCAGCTGAAAATATCGGCGGTCATAATAATCGGCCTTTCCGTACCCAAACCGCTTTAGCGCATTCCAATATTGTTCTTCCAGTTGTCGGCCTTGTGTAAGCGGCAGCTGCGGCAGAATTCCAAAGACATTCAATGCCAAATCCAACAAATAGAGATATTCTCCCAGCTGTTGGTGCGTGGGGCTTTTCCCGGTATCGAAATACTTTTTTTCAAAAATCGCCACATATTCCGCAATCATGGGCAGCACCTTTCCCGAATCATCATAACGATACTGCTCAATTGCAAGTTGATAACGATTTTTCAGCCGCCAATAGTCATCGCCCCAGTTATCCGCCTTCTTTACCGCTTCGCGGATGGCGTTAATTCGTTCTACCCCATGCGGTATTGCCATGTAGCGTTCAAACAGCCCATAAAGTTCTTCCTCCATCACCTCGTCATCGCCTCCATTCCTGTTTTTGGCCTTTTCTGCTTATTTTTGCGTTGTGTCTGTCATTTGCTTCATGCCCGCCCGTGCTTTTTCCATTGCATTTTGGTAATAGGGAAAGCCGTTTCTTTCATCAAATTTTTGGGCAATTTTGAGCGCTTCCTCGTAAAACCATTGGGATAGCTGTGCCGGGTCATATTGCCCATCTTCCCGATAGCAGCCGAGCTGCTTTGGCAGCGTGAGCGAAAAAGGTTCCTGTACAAAAGCCGCTTGCTGCAACAACAAAGACGTTTCTAAAAAATTTCTCCAGCGCTGCAAATGATCCCATTTTCCCAAAACCCGCTCCAAGGAAGATTCGATTGCCTTTAACCCATGCGAAAGATCAAACAATGCGTCATATGCCAGCAGCTCCATGGCATCGGCATTTTCGTCCCAGTCCAAGCGCATGCGCAGCTTTTTTCCGTACTCTTTTACGCCAGAGCGGCTTCCCCTGTCACGGCTTTCTGTCATGAACAGGTGCAGCACACGCCACGGCTGCTGCGAACATCCGGGATCGTCACCAAGCAGGGGCTGCGCCTCTTTGACGGCACCGTTCCAGTCGTTTTGCACCAGCGCATGACGCACGCGGAAATATTGAATGCATCCTTCACAGTCTACCACCTGATCGTGATTTGTCTGCTGCTCTTCTTCCCACATGCGATAAAATTCCTCTGCTTCCTGCACACTTCCTTCGCACAGAAGCTGGTTGAATTTCTTTTGAAAATAGTCCGCTTTGCCATAGCGGTAGCGCTGCATGGCACTCCAGTACTTTTCTTCCATTTTTCTCCACTGCTCCATCGGCAGCTGCGGCAGTGTTTCAAACACTTCCAGCGCCATATCCAGCATACGCAAATAACCTTCAACGCGGCCCTCTGTCGGCACCATCCTGCCATTTGCAAGATTTCTTTCAAAAATCTCTATATATTCTGCAATCACCGGCAGCGCTTTCGCCTTATCGCCGTGAAAAAACTCTTCGAGAGCGAGGTTGCGGCGGTTGGCAAGCCGCCAGCCCAAATCATCCAATTCATCCGACCGCTTTAACGCCTCTTGCTTCGCACGAATGCGTTCTGCACCATGCGGCAGAGCTACATAATGGTTAAACATCCGCTGCAATTCACTTTCAGCCATCCTATATTCCCCCGATCTGACGCTTTAATCCTCGTTCTCTTGTTCCCATTCCTCATAAGAAATGCGCTCCAAAAGCATCATCAGGCCACCGTTCAGCGCGCGCAGTTCTTCGCCTTGTACAGAATGGCCGCCGGCAAGCAGCGACTGCACATACAGAATTTTTATGGTTTGCCTCAGCAGTGCTTCATCCTGCATATGCATTAAGCGGCGAATGAGTGTGTTATTGGCATTGAGGTAAAGGCTTGCCAGCGGCTTTTCTTCAATACCTTCCAACATGCAGGCCAGTGCATCCGAAAAAACGCCGGTGCTGCTCTCCTGCGCCGACTGCACCTGACGCAAAAACTGCACTTGGTCGCTCAGCGCGTACAAGGCGGGTAAATCAGCGGGCAAAAAGCGGCACAGCTGCGTGCGGCAGTCAAACGCCTGCAATGCATTGTCCGCTGCATTCAACAAGGTTTCCGCCTGCTCCTTTTCCTCGGAAGTCACCTCATTCAGCACCGTTTCCATGTCTTCTTCTCGCAGGGGATGAATGGGAAGCTGAAAGCGCTTTGCCAATTGCTCAATCAGCTCTTGGTCGCTGACATATCCAGTGCAGATCAACAGCCGCCCCTGCGCCAAAAACAGAGAGCGAAGCTGCTGATAGCGCGGTACAGAACCAACCCAAAACGCTTCGCCTGCCTCTTTGAGTACCGCCCCCGTCAAGGTTCCTTCACTTGTTTCAAAAGAAAGGTAGTCAATAAAAATGCGGAACAATTCTTCGTCCCAAACCGCCATCGCTTTAATTGCCTGTTCATGCACCTCAACAATGGTGCGCAGGCGTTCGGGGTTGGTTTGCGCAAGGCGTGCCAAATAAGCGCGAATTACCTGTACAAACTCTTGACGTGCCTCATCCAAGGCTTCATCCTCGTAAAAATCCTCACGGGAAGCGGTGGGGCGCAAATTGCGTGTATTCAAAAAACAGCGCAGAAAAAATGCCCACGGCGGCAAAATTCGCTCGCCGTTCTCTGTCAGCAGCATTTGTTTTAGGTAAATGCGATGACTGTTTTTGACAGATTGATCGGTTCGGTAAGGCAGCACATAGGCCGCGCCGCTGAGGTGCGGCGTTCGGATGGGAATTGCCTCCAAAAAATCTTCGTGAAACACCCACTTGCCAAAGCTGAGCAGCTGCTCTCGGCTCACGCCCGAAAAATCCGACGGCAGACTGTTGATGCGCTTTGTGCTTCCGTTGAGATAAATGGGAACGGGCAGCGCCAAGCCGTAATAACGCACAAGCTCCTCAATTTTCTCGGCTTTGAAGTAGCGCTCCATCCCCGGCTTTGCCGTAAGAATAATCGTCGTTCCAACGGGGCAATCCTCCAGCGGCTTCAAGGTATAAGTGCCGTCAGGATGGCCCGTCCAAATATGTGCCGGGCCGCCCTGTGCCGGGCGTGTATGCACCACAATGGAATCGGAAACCATGAAACAAGATAACAGGCCGATACCGAATCGACCAATGTAATCTTCCGGAAGTCTGCCGTTGACAAGCTCTGTTTTCGACGACTGGCCAATCACCGCAAGAAAACGGTGAATCCCTTCTTCTGTCAAGCCTGCGCCGTCATCTTGCAGCATCAAACTTTCGCCCGGCTCTACTTGAATGGCAATTTGTCCGCCCTTCCAATCCGGGTCTTGTTTGCGGCGCATGGTAATCGCGTCAATTCCGTTCTGCATCAATTCCCGCAGGAATACATCGGGGCTTTTATAAAGGTGGTTCGAAAGAATGTCCAGCATTCCGCCTAAATTGACTTGAAAATGGTAAACGTCACTCATCATGAAACCTCCGTTTCTCTGGGTCGATATAAAAGAAAACCTGTACCACATATTTTGTAAGCAAGATGCGTTTTCGTTAAAAAAAACGCACTTGCCGCCAAAACTGATTTCCTCGGCTATATCGAAACTGAATCTCTCTTATTTTACACGATAAACCGAAAAAAGCCTAGCCTCCAGCCGAGCTTTTTTCCTCGATTTGTGATAATTTTTACAAAAGAAAATCAAGAAGACTCAACATCAAGAGCTCTTTGAGCATGTCACAGTTCTTCCGGTTTCATGCTCTGTCTGCGATAAACATGCGGTGTTTGTCCGGTCATTTTTTTAAAGGTGGTTGAAAATCTGCACTCATTGCCAAAGCCGCACCGACACGCAATTTCTTTGAGCGGCAAAGAGGTACTTTTTAAAAGATATTTTGCTTTGTCTACTCTGGCACGCACAATATACTCATGCGGTGAAAAGCCCGTTTCCTTTTTAAACAGACGCGAAAAGTAAAACGGGCTCAGCGACACATTTTCTGCCAGCTGTTCCAGCGTGAGCGGCTGCTCCACATGCTGTGCAATAAACATCAGGCTTTCCTCAATGGCACCAAGCCATTTAAATTGCTTTTTTTCGTGCTGAGAGGAAAGCATCGCCTGGGTTAACAGGTCGTTGATTCGCTTGGAAAGCATTGGCTCATTCACGGCACAGCGTGTGTCAAAGATTTCAAATATTTTCATAACGGCATGCACGCACAGCGCGGCATCGTTTTGGATGAGAAACTCCCCACCCTCTGCACATACTTTCAGATACGGCCTTGCCAAAACACCGTCAAAGTGCATCCAATAGATTTCCCATCCCGTGTGCGTGCCATAGCAGTGCGGCTTATAGCAGTCGAGAAACAGCAGCGACCCTTCCGGCACAGGAACCTCCTGTGCGTCCGCTATCCAGTACCCGCTGCCTCGTGCTGTATAAATCACCCGAAAGCTGTCGTAGTGGCTGCGCTTGACCATATAAGTACTGTCACACTTGTAGTGTCCTGTACACAGAGGATAAAAAAACATCTTTTGAAATGGATCTTTCCGGGGAATGGTCGTTTTACATGGGTGCTATGGAAAATGCATCTTTTTCCGGCGAAACGGTAACACTTCCCGGCACGATGGACGAAAATGGCAAAGGCTATGACAACCGCAATTGCCTTTCGATTCGCCATCTTAACCGCGACTATGTTTATACCGGCCCGGCCACCTATCAGCGAACCTTCACTTTGCCCAGCTCGTGGAGCAATCGGCGCATTGTGCTGGAATTAGAACGCACCAAGAAAACGCGCGTTCTGCTTGACGGGGTTTCTGTTGGCCCGCGCCAAATGAGTTACAGCACCCCGCACCGCTATGAGATTATTCCTTTTTGCCGCGCGGGTGCAGCACACACCCTTACCATCGAGGTAGATAATTCTGCGTCCGACATGCCGCATGCGTTGTAGAAAACGACCCCGCCCATACCGGCGCAGTGTGGATGACACATCGGGAAAGTAAAGTGTTAATTGATTAAAAGCACTTCCTAGCTATATTTTTTAGCAGCCGCTATCGCGTTTCTCACTTATTTATAGACCTTAGAAAATAAAATGTTAAATCAAAACCACCCGTTGAACGGGTGGTTTGAACAGGCCCTATAAGGGCCTACTTCCTGTGGTTACCCCCTTAAGGGGGTACTGAATAGGTTTGACAATCACACTTTTATTTCTGGCAGCCCCCTATGAACTGCACCCCATTTGTTAGACAGTATGTTATACTGAATAACAAGTGGGGTG
>NBJMC04203__coassemble_162_pt1 | contig 67987 bp, 61 predicted proteins | sample NBJMC04203__metabat2_high_PE_050 | metagenome-assembled genome bin NBJMC04203 | reverse complement strand
GTTGAGCAAAAGTCAGCGTGGGATTGATGTGGTATCTTTATCTAAGTGAACCCCCTTGCTCCCATTTTGAAATCGTCTGACGCACCACATTCAGCTTCAAAGCAAGCTCCTCTTGAGAAAGTCCCTTTGATTTTCGAATGGCCTTGATGTTTTCGTTTAACATACGGGATAACTCCTTTCGTTTCGGTTCTACCGTTATTCTACGGAAAACCGCCCGTTGCCTGCAAGCAACGCAAATTAACATCACATACATTGCCGAAGCTCTTTTTGTCAATTATTCAGAAAGCCGTGTACAAACGAGCAAATTGGAAGCTGGCACATATCCTTCTTTTTCATTCCATGTACTGCTCCGCTTTTTTGACAGGGTGCCGGATCACAGTTTTCATCCGCTCAGGCTTGCACCGGCGCACATCGCTTAAATAAATCTCATGGTGGAACCGATTCTCCCCAAAGTCCTCTGTATATCCCTGGGCCTTAACATATTCCTCCATGGCGGCAACGGTTGCAGGCTCGTCATCATAGGGGCCAAGGTGCATACACTGAACACATAGTCCTTCTTCCCATCGGAAGAACTCCACGGAAGAAAAGTCCTGTTTTTTCTTTTCCGATGCCTCCCGAATCGCCCAATTGAACACCTCCTGCGTTACAAAGTCCGGCAGGCGGATCAAACTGATCCATCGGAAATGCTCTTTGTGTGCATAATCCACCCCACAGAGCCCCTCCTGCCACCAAAGACCCTCCAACGGCGGAACCACATAATCAAAATATCCCTCTGGCTTATCTTTGCCGAGCTTGCTCATCTTGATGGTAAAGGCCACGGCGTAGAGCATCCCCAGCGCCTTCTGATACGTCCCGTTTTCCTCATTGGGGTCACCCTGCCCCCGCACAGCCAGAAAGTTCATCGCCGGAACCGTCACGATGCCCGGTGTTTTGGGGGGCAGATAAAATTCCTTGTATTCTTTTTTATAATCAAAAGGCATGCTTATTTCCTCCGTTTCTTTGGCGGCTGGCTTCTCAGCGCTTCGCAGGTAATGCGTACAAGCCTTGTCATCCGCTCTCGATCCTCTACATCTTCGATCAGAAAAGAATCTTTGGCGCCATCGTAGGGCGGTGCTTTGGGCAGGTCGGGAAAAGCTGCTTCGCCCGGCGGGGTAATCTTTACAAAGAGCTGGTCATCACAGACAACGCCGAAGAATACGCCGTCGCAGTAAAGACCGTATTCACCAAACATCTTGCGGCTGCGGATACTTCCTGCGTCCCGCAGCTGCTCGGCTGCATAATTCACAAAATCCGGATGAGATGCCATATTAATTCCTCCTATAACGCGTAACGCGCGGCCAGCGTATTCGTCAAATCACAAAGCCGCCGGCGCAATTCATTCGGTTCTAAAAGCTCTGCCTTGTCCCCAAACGTGAGCACCCAGCTGAGCACACTGTCGGCGTCGGGAAAGCCCCCCGTAAAGCGCAGCCGGCCGTCCGGCTCTGTGGTGAAGCTATCCGGTCCATACTCCTCCACCAGCCGCCAGCGGCAGGCCGCGTTAAAGAGCACGGTAACTTTATATTTTACGGGAAATACCCGCTCCGGCTCTAAATCGGGCAGCGGGGCCGGACGAGGGCTGAAAGCTTCGCCACAGTCAAGCTCTGTCATACGGTTTAATTTAAACAAGCGAAAATCTTCCCGCGTTTTGCACCATCCCCACACATACCAGGCAGACCAGTGAAATAACAGATCATACGGCTCGACCGTGCGCATGGATTCTTCTTTTGGGGAAAAATAGAAAAAGCGGATGACAGTGTGCTTCTCAATGGCTTTTTGAATGAGTTCAATCTTCGGTGCAAGGCTGCTTTTGTACCACGACGACAGGTCAATGAGAATATGAGCATTCCCCGGCAGCAGTCCGCCCGTTCCCGTAGACAGCTTTTCCATCAGCTGCGCATAGCGTCGAGTGCCGCTGACGCTGTCCAGACTGCGCAGCCCCGCCAGAATGGCTTGCATCTCCGGAGCGGTAAGCACTGTGCGGTCCACGCGGTAGTTCTCCATGATGGAAATGCCGCCGCCCGTGCCTTGAGCAGTAGCAATGGGAATACCCGCCCGGCACAAAGATTCGATATCCCGCTGGATGGTTCGGCGGGACACTTCAAACTGCGTCGCCAGCTGCGGAGCGGTGACCTTTTCTTGCTGGAGCAGAACGGATAAGATGCCGATCAGGCGGTCTATTTTCATGCACTTTCCCCTTCCCGGTTTTGGATAATCGTCGGGGCGAATTTTTCCGCCCAGTGCCTTCTTGCGCACTCTTGCCGCACATCGGCGGTCTGCTGTCATTATACCATACAAACCTGACAACAGTGTGTCATGTTTCCTTTGCCTTGTGTTTTTTATCTCTGCCCAGTAGAATAGGGAAATAAAGGAGGTTGTTTGCATGGGAAAAATCGTGTTATACCTTGCTATGAGCTTGGACGGATACATTGCCGATGAAAAGAGCGGCGTGGATTGGCTGAGCGGCGACGGAAGTGAACCCGAAAACCCTGGCACTTACTCCGCGTTTTATGAAGCGGCAGAGGCCATCATCATGGGCTGGGCCACCTATCATCAGATCACCACTGAGCTGTCCCCGGATACCTGGCCTTACGAAGGATGCCCTTGCTATGTCGTAACCCATCAGCACAAGGACGATAAGGAGGGTATTTGCTTCTGGCAAGGAGAGCTCACCGCACTGGCCGACAAGCTGAAAACGGAATGTAAGGGCAACGTTTGGATCTGCGGCGGCGCGTCGACAGCAGGACAACTTTTAAAAGAGGGGCGCATCGACCAGCTATGGCTCTCTGTCATTCCGACAGTACTGGGAAAAGGCGTCCGACTGTTTCCGGAACTGCCGCAGGCTCTGCCTCTGAAGCTGGTAAAAATCGAACGTTACAACGGAATTGTCGATCTTGTGTATGAAAGGCGATAGCCACCCCTAAAAACAACACCTTTTCTGAAATTGCCGAGCGTGAGAAGGTGTTGTCTTTGCTTTATAGACGTTTGCCCGTCTAAGAAAAATCTGTCTGTTTATTTCTAAAAACAACTGAAACGGCAAAAAACAATGATTTTCTTCTTTTTTGTCAAAAAAAACTGTTGCCTTTCTTTCTTCTTTCCTTTAAAATTAGGAAATGTGTTTTCCACATTTTTTTCACATTTGCGGTTTTACCGTCACGCAAACCGGGTTTTTCGTTAGGGCATGAGAATTTTCTCATTTCTGATATTATTTTATAGGAGGATTCCCTATGGAAAAGTTCTTTCATTTGAAAGAAAACGGCACCAATGTCCGCACAGAAATTATCGCGGGCATTACCACATTTTTAGCAATGGCTTACATCCTGGCTGTTAACCCCGCAATGCTGGGTGACGCAGGGATGCCCAGCGCCGGCGTGTTTATGGCAACCGCTTTGTCGGCGGCATTCGCCACGCTGATTATGGCGTTTTGGGCAAACTACCCGATTGCGCTTGCCTCCGGCATGGGCTTGAACGCCTATTTTGCCTACACGGTTTGCGGCTCACTCGGCGCGCAGGGCATTGAAAACCCGTGGCGCATCGCCTTAACCGCCATTTTGGTAGAGGGCCTTGTCTTCATCGTTCTGTCGTTGTTTAAGTTCCGCGAAACGCTGGTCAACAGCATTCCCGAAAACTTGAAATACGGCATTACGGCAGGCATCGGCCTTTTCATTACGATTGTCGGCTTGAAGGGCGCAGGCGTGATTGTGCCCAGTGAAAGCACCCTGATTGCCCTGGGCAATGTGGGCGATGCTTCGGTGGCGCTGGCGCTCATCGGCACGCTGGCAATCGGCGCAATGATGTACTACAACGTTAAGGGTGCAATTCTTTGGGGAATTCTCTTAACTTGGGTACTGGGCATTTTTGCGCAGCTGTCCGGCTGGTACACCGGCGTTTCCGTTCTGCCGGATTTCGCAGCCAATAATGTTTTAACCGGCTTTTCCGACATGAGCAAAATCGCATTTCAGTTTGATTTCAGCTATATCGCAAACAACGCGGTGAACTTCGCTGTTATCGTATTTGCCTTTTTATTCGTTGATTTGTTCGACACCATCGGCACCTTGATCGGCGTTGCCGCAAAAGGCAATCTGCTCGATAAGGACGGTAAGCTGCCCCGCGTCGGCAAGGCACTCATGTCAGACGCTTTGGGTACGGTTGCCGGCTCGTGCATGGGTACTTCCACGGTTACCAGCTTCGTTGAGTCCTCCGCAGGCGTTGCCGAAGGCGGCAAAACCGGCTTGACCGCACTGACAACCGCTGTTTTGTTCCTGCTTTCTATCTTCCTTTCTCCGATTTTCCTTGCCATTCCCGGTTTTGCAACCACACCCGCACTGGTTGTGGTGGGCATGCTGATGATGAGCAGCGTATCCAAAGTGAAGTTTGAGGGCGATATGGCCGATGTGATGGGCGCTTTTGTGGCTATTATGATGATGCCCTTCACCTATTCGATTGCCAACGGCATTATGTTCGGCGTGCTCACTTGGCTGGTGCTGAAAGTGGTGCGCGGTAAATTTAAGGAAATCCACCCGATTATGTGGATTGTCGGCACTCTGTTCGTTGTACGCATTATTACCATTATTCTCGGCATCTCCAGCTGATTGAGCGGACAAGCGGCGGCCTTTTGCGTCTACATTCGACCGAAGCAAGAAAAGCCAATTTTTTATTACAGCAAAATACCGCAGAGCCTTGAAGCGCGTTTTTCAAGCTCTGCGGTATTTTATTTAATTTTCAAGAGCGTCTTTGCATTCCTTTCCTTCGGCACATACTTTTGTCCATTTTGCCGTATCCGCTTTAAAATTCCGCGGAGAAACCGTCGATTTTCACGGATTCTTTTCCTTGTTAAAAAATTGTCACTTTTGTGCTTGCGAAAAACTGAAAAAGCAGTTATAATAAGGGCAGTATGCAAGGGAAATTGCATCTGCTTGACTTTAAACAAGAAAGGGAGTTATTTGCCAATGAGTTCTCTCGGTAAAAAGACTGTCGAAAATCTCGACGTGCGCGGCAAGAAAGTTCTTGTTCGCTGCGACTTTAACGTTCCCATGAAAGAGGGCGTTATCACAAACGACAACCGCATCGTTGCGGCACTGCCCACCATCAAAAAGCTGATCGAAAACGGCGGCCGCGTTATTCTGTGCAGCCATTTGGGCAAGCCCAAAAACGGCCCGGAAGAGAAGTTCAGCCTGGCTCCCGTTGCAGTTCGTCTGAGCGAGCTGCTTGGCAAAAACGTTGTATTTGCCAACGATGATAACGTTGTCGGCGAAAATGCGAAAGCCGCTGTTGCCGCAATGAAGGACGGCGACGTTGTTCTGCTGCAAAACACTCGTTTCCGCAAAGAGGAAACCAAGAACATCCCCGAGTTCAGCCAGGAGCTGGCAAGCTTGGCCGAGGTTTATGTCAATGACGCGTTCGGCTCTGCTCACCGCGCTCACTGCTCCACCGCCGGCGTGACCGACTACATCAAGGATACCGCTGTCGGCTATTTGATGGAGAAAGAAATCCGCTATCTGGGCAACGCTGTCAACGACCCCGAGCGTCCCTTCGTTGCCATCTTGGGCGGCGCTAAGGTTGCCGATAAGCTGAACGTAATCGAGAACCTGCTGAACAAAGTTGACACGCTGATCATCGGCGGCGGCATGGCTTACACCTTCCTGAAAGCTCAGGGCAAGGAAGTCGGCAAGAGCCTCGTGGACGACGAGAAACTCGACTACTGCCGCGACATGCTGAAAAAGGCCGAGGAGAAGGGCGTAAAGCTGCTTTTGCCGGTTGACACCGCCATTGCAAAATCCTTCCCCGACCCCATCGACGCAGAAATCGAAGTTTCCTATGTTTCCTGCGACGAAATCCCCGCTGACGTTCTGGGCCTCGACATCGGTCCCAAGACCGAAGCTTTGTTTGCTGAGGCAATCAAAACCGCGAAAACCGTTGTTTGGAACGGCCCCATGGGCGTGTTCGAGAACCCGACTTTGGCAGCCGGCACGCTGGCTGTGGCCAAGGCAATGGCAGCTGCTGATGCTACCACTGTCATCGGCGGCGGCGACTCCGCGGCAGCTGTCATCCAGCTGGGCTATGCCGATAAGATGACCCACATTTCCACCGGCGGCGGCGCTTCTCTGGAGTATCTGGAGGGCAAAGTTCTGCCCGGTATCGACTGCATCGCCGCAGAGTAATCTGTTTTCGGCGCAGCGGTTGGTTTCTTGTGCCCGTGTGGGTACAGTGCATAAACCGAAACCGGAAAGGGGCTGCTGCTTGAAGGCAGCAGCCCCTTTGTTTAATCTTCTTACCGAAAGGATGTTTCTTCAATGAATAAAGCCAAGCGCAAACCCGTTATCGCAGGCAACTGGAAAATGAACAAAACTGCAACCGAGGCGGTCGAGCTGATCGACGCTTTGATTCCCGCGGTAAAAGATGCCGACTGCACCGTCGTCATCTGCACTCCGTTCACCACTTTGGCTACGGCTGTGGAAAAGTGCAAAGGCACCAACATCTGCGTTGGCGCTGAGAACGTTCACTTTGAGAAATCCGGCGCTTATACCGGCGAAATTTCCGCCGACATGCTGGTAGATCTGGGCGTAAAATACGTTATCACCGGCCACTCTGAGCGCCGTCAGTACTTTGCAGAAACCGACGAAACCGTCAACAAGCGCACGAAAGCCGCTTTGGAAGCCGGTTTGACCGCGATTGTTTGCGTGGGCGAGAGCCTGGCACAGCGCGAGCAGGGTGTTACCGAAGAATTGGTTCGCCTGCAAACCAAAATTGCCCTGCAAAATGTAACGGCTGAGGAAATGAGCCGCGTCATCATTGCTTATGAGCCGGTTTGGGCCATCGGCACGGGCCGCACGGCTACTTCCGAGCAGGCTGAAGAAGTTTGCGCTGCCATCCGCAAGGTGCTGGGCGAGCTGTACGGCGAAGAGATTGCCGAGGCGACTGTGGTCCAGTACGGCGGCAGCATGAACGCAGCCAATGCCGAGGAATTGCTGTCGAAGCCCAACGTAGACGGCGGCCTGATCGGCGGCGCTTCCCTGAAAGCAGACGCTTTCGGCGCCATTGTCGCAGCTGCATCGAAATAAGTGTTTTGAACAGTGCCGCACGGCTTTGCATGGGCTGAAAAAGCCCCGCGCGGCACTGCTTATTTTCACCGCGCGGCACTGCCAAGCGCGGTGCAATAGAAAGGATTCTTATACTTATGGCTAAAAAACCTTTACTTTTGTGCATTTTGGACGGTTTCGGCTGGGTTCCCGACCAAACCTACGGAAACGCCATCGTTGCCGCCAAAAAACCGAATATTGACAAGCTGTTTGCCAGCTATCCGTACACCACCATCGGCGCTTCCGGCATGGATGTCGGCCTGCCCGACGGCCAGATGGGCAACAGCGAGGTAGGTCACACCAACATCGGCGCAGGCCGCATTGTGTATCAGGAATTGACCCGCATCACCAAAGCCATTCAAGACGGCGATTTCTTCAAAAATGAAGCGCTGGCTGGTGCTTGCAAAGCCGCAAAAGAAAACGGCAAAGCCCTGCACCTGATCGGCTTGCTGTCCAGCGGCGGCGTTCATAGCCACAACGAGCACCTGTATGGTCTGCTGGAGCTGGCAAAGCGTGAAGGCTTGACCGAGGTTTACATCCACGCCATCACCGACGGCCGCGACGTGCCGCCCAGCTCCGCAAAAGACTTTGTGGCAGAGCTCGAAGCGAAATGCGCTTCCATCGGCGTGGGCAAAATTGCAACTTTGGCCGGCCGTTATTATGCAATGGACCGCGACAACCGCTGGGAGCGCGTGGAAGCCGCTTATGCCGCTATGGTATACGGCGAGGGCAACCACGGCACTCCGGCTGAAATTGTGGAGAAATCCTATGCCGAGAATGTGACCGACGAGTTTATCGTGCCTTCCGTGACTTGCGAGGGCGGCCGCATCAGCGCGGGTGACAGCGTGGTATTCTTTAACTTCCGCCCTGACCGTGCGCGTGAAATCACCCGCACCTTTGTCGATCCCGATTTCAACGGTTTCACCCGCAAAAACGGCTTCTTCCCCGTTCACTATGTCTGCTTTACGCAGTATGACGCCACAATGCCCAATGTCGAGGTGGCCTTCAAACCGCAGAGCCTGACGAACGTGATGGGCGAGTATCTCGCAAAGAACGGCAAAACTCAGCTGCGCATTGCGGAAACCGAGAAATATGCACACGTCACCTTCTTCTTCAACGGCGGCGTTGAGGCGCCTTTCGAGGGCGAAGACCGCGCGCTGATCAACAGCCCGAAGGTTGCCACCTACGACTTGCAGCCGGAGATGAGCGCTTACGAAGTGGCTGACGAGTGCGTTGCACGCATTGAAAGCGATCAGTACGATGTCATCATCCTGAACTTTGCCAACTGCGACATGGTTGGCCACACCGGTGTATTTGATGCCGCTGTCAAGGCTGTTGAAGCCGTAGATGCCTGCGCCGGCAAAGTAATTGATGCTGTTTTGGCAAAGGGCGGTGCGGTTCTTCTGACCGCCGACCACGGCAATGCCGACCAGATGTATGATCCGGACCCCGAGCATCCCTTCACGGCACACACCACAAATCCCGTTCCTTTCCTTGTTGCGGGCCTTGGTGATGTTTCGCTGCGCAAGGGCGGCGTTTTGGCAGACATCGCTCCCACAATGCTGAAGATTTTGGAACTGCCTCAGCCGGAAGAAATGACCGGAAAGAGCATTATTGAATAAACGTTGCGCGGATAGAGCCAATCCGCTGTTTTCCTTCCCCGGCACATGCTGCCGGGGAAGTTTTTTTGCGAAAAATTGCAAACCCAAGTATTCTCGCTTTACTTAAAGTTTACATGAAGTTTACTCGATGGCGATAGTATGTGTCATTTATTTTATGTTATTGTAAAATAAAGCTAAAAACAACCGGATTATGCAGAGAGTAAATACGACAGTGCATTTTGCAGACAAAATTTACCGCAGATATTCACACAGGAATTCCAGGGCATCTCTCCAACGAAATACCCGCTTTTATTTCCTGTGTTTTCTTATAATGCGTTGGCAAAAGCAAATGCGTGCTTTGTGCTTGTCCAAACCAGCTTAAAGGAGAATTGTTGTGAAATTTAGTGACATTATGGGACTATTGGGCGGCCTTGCACTATTCTTGTACGGCATGCAAATGATGGGCAGCGGCCTTGAAGCAGCTGCGGGCAACCGTATGAAACAGATTTTAGAAAAGCTGACCTCCAACCGTTTCTTGGGCGTAGCCATCGGCTTTGTTATTACAGCGGTAATTCAGTCCTCTTCGGCTACTACCGTCATGGTGGTAGGCTTTGTAAACTCCGGCATGATGACGCTGCGTCAAGCTGTTTGGATCATCATGGGCGCCAACATTGGTACCACCATTACCGGCCAGTTAATTACACTTGATGTCGGTGAGCTGGCTCCCCTTTTCGCTTTTATCGGCGTTGCACTTGTGGTATTTTTCAAAAATCCGCAAACGCGCCACTGGGGACAGATTGTGGCGGGCCTTGGTGTTTTGTTCATCGGTATGGAAATGATGAGCAGCGCTATGGCACCTTTGAGCGAGTCAGAAGCATTCGTTTCCTTGATGACGCGCTTTTCCAACCCGATTCTCGGCATTTTGGCCGGTGCTGTGTTCACAGCAGTCATTCAGTCTTCGTCCGCTTCTGTCGGTATTTTACAGGCACTTGCGAAGAGCGGCGTCATCAATTTGGGCGGAGCCGTTTATGTTCTCTTCGGACAAAATATCGGCACTTGCATTACAGCCGTTTTGGCTTCCATCGGTACCAGCCGCAGCGCAAAGCGTGCAACTATTATTCACCTGTTGTTTAACGTCATCGGCACGATAATTTTCACGACGCTTTGCATCGTCACTCCTTTGACAAGCTGGATGGAAATGCTGACTCCCGGTAACCCCACTGCACAGATTGCCAACATGCATACCTTATTTAACATTGCAACTACGCTTCTTTTGCTGCCGTTTGGCACACTGCTTGCGTCGTTGGCACAAAAAATTCTGCCCGAACTGCCCAGTGAAAATGCGGACGAGCACCACTTGGAATTTTTGCCCGCAAAATCCGCACGCGACTATCGCATCGGCGGCAGCGCAATTGCAACCAACAGCCTTTGGCGCGAGTGGGAGCGTATGCTGGGCATGGTAAAAAAGAACGTGAACGCCAGCTTTGACGCTGTGTTGCAAAAAAAGCCCCAAATGATTGAAGAAGTGGAGGAGCGAGAAGAATATATCGACTATCTCAACAAAGAACTGGCTTCCTATATCACCAATGTCATCGCTTACGAAAGCAATGAAGAAGACTCCGCATTCATCGGCGCGCTGTTTAAAGCGACTTCTGACTTGGAGCGCATCGGCGATCACGCGATGAATATCTGCGGATATACCAAGCGCATGGAAGAAAAGCGCCTTAGTTTCTCTGAGCACGCACAGAAAGAAATTCTGGCTATGAAAGAAACTGCGCTTTCCGCTTTGCATCTGGTGACGCGCACCGGACTTTCCTCCGAAGATCGCCTTGTAAAAATCTCCGCTATTGAGCAGAAAATTGACGACATGACGACACAGTATCGTCAAAATCAGATTGACCGTATGAAGGAAGGCACTTGCAGCAATGAGGCTTGTGTCCTTTACTCCGAAATGCTGACCGATTTTGAACGCATCGGCGACCATGTACTCAACTTGGGACAGCAATTGTCTTTCACCCGCTTTTTAACTCATCCGGAAACGGAACCTGTTATGGTTTAAGCGCATGTGAAACGATCGAAAAACTGCGGCCTGATTCAGAAAGAACCCAAACTATAAGGGGAAAAAGGCTTGGAAAAGGGGGCTGGCCCTCTTTTCCATTTGAGATAGGAACACACTTTGTGAAAAAGCGAAGTTTTTTCGACAAAGAGAGCAGCCCCGCCTTGTTCGAAACAAGGCGAGGCTGCTCTCCTTTTTTTATGATACGGAAGAAATACCCTCAGCTTGGCTTTTATCCGGCTGCTGCGCCTCATCGCCAAACTCTTCTTTCAATGCCTCCTGCACTGCGTCTTTTTGCTCAGACACGGCGAATATTTGGTCAATGTCAACCATTGTCTGTGCCGGAGCCGGAGCCGGAACAGGGGCACCAGACGCCGGCTGCGGTGCGGCCGGTGCCGCAGCGGCGGGCTGCGAGCTTCCTCGGAAGGAAACATAATCATCCTGCGGCGGTGTTCTCAATAAGTAAATTCCTGCGCCGACAAGCAATGCGGCCACCACCAGCGTGGGCATGCCGTATAAAAAGTTACTCAGCCAAACCACACCAAAGCTGCGCGCAATCTCCCATAAAGTAGGTGCCACAAAATTATTGTAAAGCGCATAAGCGCCGACGCCAATAAGAACCCAGCCCAGCAAACCGTGCTTACTTTCCAATAGACGTTTCCAATTTTGCCCCATAAACCAAGAAAGATCAAACAACATGGCATCCGGTTTCGGCTCATCTTGATTCCTCAAGTTAAAAGTGTCAAAAAACGCATACGCCCAAATCACGGGCAAAAACAAAAGGAACACTCCATTGTTAAAAAAGCCGACCATGAAGAAATCCACCACTGCAATGAGCATCATGGACAAACCGCGTTTCATGTACCCCAGATACATCTGCCCGGCGCCAAGGCAGCAAGCAGCTATCCAAGTTAAAAGAATATTCTTTTTCTTCATTCTTGTATCCTCCCGTTAAAAAGCGCCGTTATTTTGCGCTGTCATTTGAAAATAGATTCCCGAGTGCGTCCTGCAAAGCTTGCTGTCCGCTTGAAACAAAGCTGCCCACGCGCGCGCTGACCGTCATTGTGTTTTGCGGGGCATCAATGTGACGCATGCTGCGCTGCGGCAAAAAATAATTGAAAAAGCCGGTTCCCCAAAGTGTCAGCGCCAAGCACGCCGCCACGGCGGCCACGGCATAGCGATTTACCATTACGCGCAGCATCCGTGCCCGAATTTTATTCCAAAGCCCTTCCTGTACAGACGCCGGCGGCGTTTGCCAGGTATCTTCCGTTAAGCGCTGTGTATAGGCAAGCAGACAGTCATCGCAAAAGCTCAAATGCTCTGCCGCCTCTAAGCTTTGCAGTTCATCCAGTGTACCTGCAATTAAGGCATCTAAGCCCTCCCCTGACAGATGACCGCTCTCTAAAAACAGATTCATTTCGGATGTCCTCCTTCTTTGATGGCTTTTTGCAGCATTTGTCTTGCGCGGTAAAGCTGCGTATGTACGGTTTTAGGCGGGCGTGAGAGCTGCTTTGCAATTTCCTCGACGCTTTTTTCCTCCAGGAAAAACAAAACCGAAACTTGATAATAAGGTTCTTTCAGGGCCAAGACTGCGCTGCGAATCATTTCGGCTCCTTCTTTCGAAAGCGCCTGCTGCTCAGGCAAAGGCGTTAAATCGACTGCCAATGCCAAAGGGCCTTCTTCGCTGTCCGATGCCTGTACGCGCCGATAATAAGCGCTTTTCAAATAATCCTTCGCCTTATTCGCCGCAATGCGGGCCAGCCAAGGCTGATAGCTGTCAGCGCGGCAATCATCTCTGTGCAGATATGCCGATAAAAACGTTTCCTGCGTTAGATCTTGTGCAGTTTCGGGGCTGTGGACAAATTGAAAACAGATGGTATAAACGAAACGCTCATAACGACGCACTAAATCAGAAAATTCCTGTTTGTCCATCACAGCCCCCCTTTCTTTTGCTTTGCGTCAAGCGCAAAACCTCCTGCGGCGGCTGCACCGTGCGCTGTCCTTTCGAGCTTCCTCCCGCGGCAAGCCCGATTTTTCTCTCTTTTCACAAGCCCTCACTGATATAACGCCTTTCCCTTTCGATTTTCTTCAAAAATTCTTAAAAAACAGACAAAAGGATTCTTTTCTTGACCCTAAATATATTTTAGGATATACTTATTTCTGTATATAACACTTAAAAATATGCGTGAATTGTCATTGCCGTATTCGTCCTTATCCGTACGGTTTACAGCGGATGAACAGACTTTCTCGCTTATATGATTTTTGAGTATTTTTGGGGTATCATCGCAGCATGCTGCCGCAAAATAAAGTAATTTTCCGAAAACCCTTTTGAGGAGGACGTAATCCCTATGCGTTTGGTTATGATGAACGGCGGCCTTGGCAATCAAGCCTTTCAATACATCTTTATGCGATACATCGAAGAGCACAGCGGAGAACCTTGTATCATTGATGACCTGTATTTTTGCGATGACAAAGCTTTGCATAACGGCTACGAATTGGAAAAAATTTTTTCTTTGAAGCCCCGCCGGCTTTCCCAAATGCTGAGCGAAGATGTTGTACAGGAGATTTTAAAGTTAAAACAACCCGCACCCGGCACTTCGCATCCTGCGCACGATATTGTTTCTATTCTGCGTACAAGCGGCATTTCTTTAAATGTAATTCAAGAGGCCGATTTGTACGAGCACGATTATCATGTTTGCCTTCCTGACGCAAAAAGTTATCCCATCAACCAATTTTCTCCGCAGATTTTAAGAAATCACGGAAACTTATATTATTACGGATATTGGATCAATGCCTATTGGTACGAGGCCATTATGGACATTATCAATTATGAATTCACTTTTCCTCTGCCGCAGGACCTCAAAAACGCACAACTGCTGCATGAAGTGCTCTCCTCAGACCGATCTGTCTGCATCCATATCCGGCGGGGTGATTTCATTGATTGCGGCTGGCTTCTTAATGAAGAATTTTACCGCAATTCCGTCGCATCCGTCAAGAAAGTTATGAAACCTGTTTTTTATATTTTCAGCGACGATATGCCGTATGTGAAGGAACATCTGAGCGAATACGGCCTAGAAGCTTCTGACGAAATCATTTTTGTAGAAGGAAATACACACGGCAAGAACTATATCGACATGCAGCTGATGGCAGCGTGCCGAGGAATGATTATTGCCAACAGCTCATTCAGCTACTTGGCAGCTCTTTTGAATCGCCGCGCTGACCGTTTCGTCTACAATCCGACCGAGCGGGATATTGTCTGATAACCGACAGAAAGGAAACTACGATGTCTGAGAAAGTTGCATTAATCACAGGAATTACGGGCCAAGACGGCAGTTATCTCGCCGAGTTTCTGCTGGAAAAAGGATATACAGTTCATGGCTTAGTCCGCAGGTGCTCTTCGCCCAATGATATGCGTATTCAGCATTTGAAAAACAATCCTAAGCTGACACTGCACAGCGCTGATATGTCGGATTCCGTCAGCTTAGCCCGTATTCTGCAAACCGTTCGCCCGGATGAAATTTATAATTTAGCGGCTCAAAGCCACGTCGGGGACAGTTTTGATGTCCCGATGTATACCGGCGAAGTGGTGGCTTTAGGCGTTTTAGGGCTGCTGGAAGCGGTGCGCGGAGCAGGCCTTTGTGATTCCTGCCGAATTTATCAGGCATCTACTTCGGAGCTTTATGGAAAAGTAGAGGAAGTGCCGCAAAAAGAAACCACACCGTTCCACCCGTACAGTCCGTATGCCGTAGCAAAATTATACGCATATTGGATGATTCGGGAATACCGCGAAGCATACGGTATGTTTGCATGCAACGGCATTCTTTTTAACCACGAATCGGAACGCAGAGGCGAAACATTTGTGACAAGAAAAATCACTCGAGCAGCAGGCCGTATTGCAATGGGGCTTCAGGACCGGCTCCTTTTAGGCAATCTTTCGAGCCTGCGCGATTGGGGTTATGCACCGGATTATGTTGCCTGCATGTGGATGATCTTGCAGCATGATACACCGGATGATTTTGTTATTGCAACCGGTGAACAGCACACCGTGCGTGAATTTGCACAAGCTGCTTTCGAGGAAGTTGGCATCCGACTTCGCTGGGAAGGCCAGGGTATTGATGAAAAAGGAATTGACGTAAACACCGGTCGTGTTATTGTAGCGGTCAGCCCGGAGTTTTTCCGCCCAACGGACGTCGTTAACCTCTTAGGCGATCCTTCTAAAGCGAAAGAAACATTAGGCTGGAATCCCACTCAAACCTCTTTCCAAGAGCTTGTACGAAAAATGGCGCGTCATGATTTAGAATTGGCAAAACGAGAGGCAATGTGCCAAAACCAATAAAAAGGATTGATAAAATATGAAATATTCACTGTCGGAAGACACTTGGAATCAAGAAGAGCTCGGAGCCATACAAAAGGTAATCGACTCCAATCGCTATACGATGGGAGCACACGTACAGGCATTTGAAAAAAAATTTGCTGAAAAAATGGGTGTTAAGCATGCCGTTATGGTAAACTCCGGTTCTTCTGCAAATCTTTTAGCCATTGCCGCTTTGGTTTATTCGGGGAAACTTCCCCGCGGTTCACAAGTCATCGTGCCTGCCGTTTCATGGAGCACCACTTATGCTCCTTTGGAGCAATTCGGCATGAAACTGCGGTTTGCAGACATTGACGCCGACACGTTAAACATCAGCGTTCGCTCGCTGAAGGAAGCTGTTACAGCCGATACCCGCATGCTTTTTGCCGTTAATCTGCTCGGAAACCCGAATGAATGGGAAGAACTGCAATCATTCTGCAATGAAAAAAACATTTTGATTGCGGAAGATAATTGTGAATCTATGGGCGCTGTTTATGAAGGAAAAGCGCTTGGAACCTTCGGGCTGATCGGCACTTATTCCAGCTTTTACTCACATCATATCTGTACCATGGAAGGCGGCGTGGCCGTCACAAATGATGACCTGCTGTACGAATATATGCTGGCAATTCGTGCACACGGATGGACCCGCAATCTTCCGGAAAAGAGTCTTTTGCACCAGCGCTCCGGCGATAGTTTTTATGAAAAGTTCCACTTTATTGTGCCCGGGTTTAACCTGCGTCCTTTGGAGATGGAAGCAGCGATTGGATGTGCTCAGTTGGATAAACTGGATGAAATGATTGCTGCCCGCCGGAAAAACGCCGCTTATTTTCAAAAGAAGATGGCAAATTTCCCGGAAATTCGTTTGCAGAAAGAAGTTGGACATTCTTCGTGGTTCGGCTTCTCGCTGGTGCTGCAAGGAACGCTTGCGGCAAAGCGCGATGCACTTGTCCGGTTCTTAGAGGAGCACGAAATTGAAGTGCGTCCGATTGTGGCGGGCAACTTCACACGCAACCCCGTAATTCGTTTTATGGACTGCGAAATGCCTGTTCCCCTTACAAATGCGGATGAAATTCATGAGCACGGTTTTTATATCGGCAACTATTCCCGAAACAGCACCGAGGAAATTGATTACTTTATTGATACGCTTCAAAGCTTTTTGGCAAAAGGATAACCCCTGCTGTGCATGACATCTAAATATAAAGAATGAACAAGTTCCGTAGACAGCGCCGCAAAAGCACAAACCGCGCGCTGTCTGCATTTTGTGTCCGGCACCTGTACGGGTTTTGGAAAATGCGGTTGCTCATGACCGAGGGCACTATCTTTTGAAGAAATGGGGATTCAGTGATGGATTTAACATCGAAAATTTTTATTGCCGGCAGAGGGGGCATGGCCGGTTCTGCCGTTGAGCGCGCTTTTCGCGCACACGGATATCAAAATATTATCGGAGCGTCTTCCAAAACGGTCGACCTGCGCTGTGAAGAGGCAACGGATGACTATTTTTCCGAAAACCGGCCGGAGTATGTGATTCTTTGTGCGGCAAAAGTGGGCGGAATTTTGGCAAACTCTCAATTCCCCGCAGATTTTTTAATTGATAACTTACGTATTCAAAATAATGTTATTTTATGCTGTCAGAAGTATGGTGTAAAAAAGCTGCTTTTTTTAGCGTCCTCGTGCATTTATCCTCGTTTAGCGCCTCAGCCGATGCGGGAAGAATACTTACTCACAGGGCCTCTTGAACCCACCAACGAAGGATATGCGCTGGCCAAAATTGCAGGGCTGAAACTTTGTGAGTATTTGAATAAACAATATAAAACCAATTTTATCGGTGTGCTGCCTTGTAACTTATATGGCTTCAATGATAACTTTCATCCGGAGCACTCCCACTTTATCCCTGCACTTTTGCGTCGCTTCCATTTAGCAAAAGTGAACGGGTCGCCAAATGTGACCGTTTGGGGAACCGGAAAAGCCCGCAGAGAATTGATGTTCAGTGACGATTTGGCACAGGCCTGCGTTTTTTTAATGGAGCAGGACTATCGCGACCGGCCTTTTATCAACATCGGCACCGGCGTTGATCACACCATTGCAGAAATTGCGCAGATGATCCGCGAAATCGTCGGATACGAAGGCGAAATTGTGTTCGACCGCGAAAAGCCTGACGGAATGCCGCAAAAACTAATGGACGTTTCCGTTATGAACCAACTTGGCTGGCAAGCATCCACCTCACTGGAAAGCGGGCTGCGCCAGACGTATGAATATTATTTGAAAGAAATTTTCCCAAAAGAACAATCGTCCTTCCGTGCTTAACCTCGGATAACGGCATCTTTTGAAATCCTTTTATGCATAAACGTTTCTACTTCCCTGTGCCTTTTGATTATAAATAAACGGAGATTATTTCATGAAGCTTATTCTTTTATCAGGCGGTTCCGGAAAACGCCTTTGGCCTCTTTCTAATGAAAGCCGCTCTAAACAATTCTTAAAGCTTTTAAAAAAAGACGATGGAGATTACGAGTCCATGCTTCAGCGGGTTTATTCTCAAATTCGTTATTGCATGCCGAAAGCTGACGTAATCATCAGCACAGGAGCAAAGCAGAAAGATTCTATTTTAAATCAGCTTGGACATGCCGTAACGATCTTGGAAGAACCTTCACGGCGCAATACGTTTCCTGCAATTTTGCTTTCAGCCGCTTACCTTATTTTTGAACAGCAAACATCTTTGGACGAACCTGTTGTCATTCTTCCCGTAGACCCTTACGCAGAAATTGAATATTTTGAAACCCTTCGCCAAATGGCGCAGGTAGTAGAGCAAGGCACATTTCCGCTTGTGCTGATGGGGATTGCCCCTTCCTATCCTTCGGAGAAATATGGCTACATTGTGCCTGCATCTTCTGTACATGCCGACAGTCCTACGCAGGTTCGTTCCTTTGTTGAAAAGCCTTCCGCCTCAGTTGCAGAGGAATTAATTGCAAGCGGCGCGCTTTGGAACGGCGGTGTATTTGCCTGCCGCCTTTCTTATCTTGCACAGCACTTGCATAAAAATTTAAATTGTTCTTCCTTTCTTGATGTCATGACGCAATATGATCAGCTGGAAAGCACCAGTTTTGATTATGCCGTCGTGGAACACGAAACTTGCATCGGTATGCTTCCCTATCACGGTTACTGGCGCGACCTCGGCACCTGGAACACACTGACAGGAGAAATGAAAGATGCCTCAATGGGAAGGGCTATTCTCGGCGAAGGCGCTGAAAATACTTTTGTCGTGAATGAACTTTCCACTCCTATCGTTGCGCTGGGAACAAAAAATTTAATCATTGCGGCCAGCCCGGATGGAATTCTTGTAAGTGATTTGGGAAAAAGCTCTTATATGAAACCTTACGTTGAGCATTTGGGCGATACACCAATGTTTGAAGAACGCCGCTGGGGGGAGTATCGCATTGTAGAGCATACTCGCCAAGACGATGCTGAAACGATTACGAAACAAGCCCTGGTTCATTGTGGCAAAACCATTTCTTTTGAACATGGCATCAGCCATAAAAAAATTTGGATTCTCACGATGGGCCGCGCCAACATTGAAATTGACGGTGTGTGTCATTGTGCTTGTGCGGGAGATTCTTTCCAAATTGCTCCTTTTCAGAAACACTCTCTTCATGCTTTGACAGAAGTTTCCCTGCTTAGTGTGGAATTCATGGAAAGCGATTAAATTATTTTTAAAAAAAGTGTTGACAAATGTCCTCAGCCGTGGTAATATTATAAAGCACTCACGAGTGCTGAAATATGAAAGCGGTTATGGGAGAATTCCCGAGTGGCCAATGGGGGCAGACTGTAAATCTGTTGCGTAATCGCTTCGATGGTTCGAATCCATCTTCTCCCACCAGATTGATCGAATGACAGTATTTTGGACAGTTTTTTGTGGACTGTTTAAAATACTGTCATTCGTTTTTTATTCCACATTTAGGGCTATCTTTCCAGATTTGCGGTCGGCAATTAGGCGGCCTCATTTTTTCTATTTTGAAGTTTTCCTACTGTGTTGGAGACAGGTACCTATTTCATAACAGCCAGACATGTCGGTGGCACTAGTGTCGTTTGCTTACAAACACGATCAAAGCCTTATGCGTTGCTGCCAGCTTTTTGCGGAACGCCCTGTGAAACAGAATACCTTTTTGTGATTTTTGCTTGAATCATAGTTTTTCTTTACAGTTTTCATAGAATATAGTATTATTCGCAAAAAAATTGTTGTTTTTCGTGTAGAGGGGGAAGGCCATAATGTCACAAAATGCAATGACAATAACTGTAAAATTTCAAAACAATGAATTCTTTGCTTCAGCAAATATTAACTGTCCCAATAATACAGAAAAGGAACTTTCTTTTATCCTTAACAATGATCTGGTTATTACTTCGGTATTTGGAGAAAATATAACATATCAAAAAACTGATAAAATTTCACCACCCTTCAGATCGCTATCCCAAGTAATAAAAGTGACAGGAAATGAACCCATTCAGAATATTACTATTGAATATTATGGTTCCATCCAGTTTGATATGGAAAAGAGAAAAAATTGGTATAATATTGTAACAGATGATTTTGTTTCGTTAAGTTTTTATTCGGCTTGGTATCCTCAGGAAATGTCTATTGATACATCTATAGATAAGGTGATTATCGAAGATGGACAGCGTTGGTTTGTCGTAAAAGGTACTTATAATAATAAAAACTCAACATGGGAATATGGAAATCAGGGCTTTGACCCATATAATATTATCGCTTTTAACCGTGCTTTAATGAAAAAAGTATCAAGCGAATATATGAATATATATTTTCTTGATGATAGTATTGCTTTACAGGCAGAAAAAGCAAATGAAATTTATAATGATATCATAAATTTTTATAACGGTGATTTGTTTCAAAAAGTTAACATTCCTACATTAGACATTGTCTGTGCCTCTCCATTTATAACTGTAGGTGGTGCTTATAGACGAAAAAATTTTATGTGGTGTACCTCGTTAGGAAACAACGAAGCTGAAATCAGTTGGTTGTTTGCACATGAAACTGCCCATATCTGGTGTGCCGGTGCTGATACCAGCAGTTGGGAGGATTGGCTGAACGAAACGACTGCGGAGTGGGCCTCGTTATTGTTTGCCCTGAAAAACAATGATACTAATCTCTTTCATTATATTTTGCAGCCTAAAATTGAGCGATCTACTACATTGCCGCCTATTAAAACACCTGATGGTGCTCGGCCCGATGGAGTGCACGACAAAGGGACTGTGCTTTTTTATAAAATTTATAAAGATATTGGTTTTGATAGCATGAAAAAAGTTATCCGATGTTTTACAGACCTGGAAAATAAAAACACATATGAATATCTTAACGCTCTGCGGAAAAACGGGTTTTCGCATGTTGCTGATGTGATTAAAGAAAACTTGGAAAAATAAAAATTATTTAAATCGGCGTCGCTCGTCCTCCACAAAAAGGTCACGCTACGCTTTTGCTAGCCGCCTGAAATGCGCTTGCGATGCATAAGACTTGCATCCAACCTTTTCGAGAGGCGTGAGAGTTCAGATCTCTCCGTCGAAATCGCAAAAATATCTTTTTTATCGCCGCTTGACATCAGACTGAGCCTGGACGCAATTCACGTTTGGACTCTTTTCTGCTTGCCCGGGCAGGGCGTCCGCGTTGGGAACGGCATCTAAAGTGTCCACCCCTTCCAAAACCCAAGCGTGAAAACGCTTGGGTTTTTTCTTTTTCTAACCCTGCCTTCAGGCAGACGATTGTCTCCTTTTTTAGAAAAGGGCACAGAATTTTCAGGGATACTTTCTGATTTTTTCCTGGAAATTTATACTTTTTCACAAAAAACAGCAGACGGAATGCCTATGGATTCCGTCTGCTGTTTTTTGCAAAATAACTTCGCTTTTTGATTAGGCGGTGGCTTTTCCAAAACTGCCAATTGATTGGTTGATTACAGCAACCCGTTATCACTCAAAGGGCGGTAACGCTCCATCTGCGTTAAGGTAACAAACTGGAAACCTTTTTCCCTCAAAGCAGGCAGCAGCACTTTCAGAGCATTTACCGTTTCCTGATTGTCATCATGAAATACAATGACATCGCCGTCCTCTACCTGCTTCAAAACTGTATCGCAGATAAGTTCCGCATCGGAACTGGTTCTCCAATCCATGCTGTCGATGCTCCAAAGAGCCAATGATTTTCCCGCGGCCTTTTGCGTTTGAGAAGTGTATAAGCCATACGGCGGGCGCACCCAATTTACCTTTACATCCGGCACGATTTTATCCAATGCTTTTTCCATACAGTACAATTCATACTGCACTTCAAAATCGCTGATTTTCGTCAGGTCAGGATGCGTATCCGTGTGGTTGCCGATTTCATGGCCGGCGCTTATCATCTCTTCCACTAAAAGCTTTCCCTCACTCAAATGCCCCCCTATGAGAAAAAATGTTGCTCTTGCATCGTTTTCGTAAAGCACATCCAAAACCTGCGGTGTGTAGCTTGGGTTCGGCCCATCGTCAAACGTGAGGGCTACCATTGGGAGCTTCTCATGAATCTGTGCCGCAATCGGCGCCCGATGCACGCGATCGCGCGCATCAAACACCAAGCCTACACTTACGGCCATAATAAGAATCAACAAAACAGCCGTAAAAATCATATTCTTTCGCTTCATTTCCACTCCCCCCTTCGGTGGAATAAGTGGATCAGATATCCATGCACAGCGGCTGCACTTTGAATCGCTTGGAAAAACAAAAGAAAGCACACAAAGCCGAAAAGACTATTCCGAAACGGAATCTTCAAATTTTTCTGATACTTGTACATCGTGAAAAACAGCAACGCTGACACAGCAAGACTGAGCAATGTTAAAATTCCGGCCAAATAATAGTAACCGAACAAAGCCAGAACAAGCGCAGGAATCATCCCCAGCAAAAACGCCACGTCCAAATAAATAACAGAAAGATTCACCAGCACAAAATGGCGGGGATATTTGCCGCTTTGTTTCCACGGCGGAACCTCCGAAAGTCCCTCCATCATGCCGATGGCCCAGCGCTTTCGCTGATTATACAGGGCATTCAGTGTTTCGGGAACGTGGGTATATCCGACAGCCCCCGACTCATACGTAGACAACCCTCCGCCTGAAAGCAGCGTGTAAGTGAGCACAATATCCTCGCCGAGCACGTCTTTCCAGCCGCCCGCTTGGCGCACCATCGCTGTGTCATAAACGCTGAATGCTCCCTGTGCCACAAGCGTAGCACCATAGCTTCCCTGAAAGCGCTTAACAGCGGCAATGCTCAGTAAATAATCGTAAATCTGCATTTGCGCGGTTATGGTTTTTCGGGTGTTCTCTACAAAAAGATTTCCGGCGACGCACGCACATTTTCGGCACGCGATGTGGTTCATCATACGCTGCACCGCACTGCGCTCTAAGAACGTGTCTGCATCAACGGTGAGAAAATAACGCGTGCACACCAGCTTCAGGCCGCAGTTGAGCGCATTGGCTTTTCCCGGCGTTTCGCAATAGGCATACTCCAAACAGCGGCGCGGTGTACAAAGCTTCCTTTGCGCCTCAATGATCTCTTTCGTTTTGTCGGTAGAACGATTATCGACCACAATCAGGCGAATTCTGCCCGCATAGTTTTGATTGAAAATCGCATGAATGGCACGCGCAATATTGGCCTCCTCATTGTAAGCACACATAATGACGGTGGTATCCAGATCGGTTTCGGGATACTCTTGTCTCGTCCAGTGTAAAAGATTGGAAAAAAACATCATGCTCATCAAAAAGCCCGGCAGCAGCGCTATTCCGATGATGGCCCACCAAACGTAGACAGGCGAAAGAAAATAAGAAGCCTCCCTTCCCCAGCCAATGGCAAAACAGACGGATACAAAAAGCCATACCAAGCTAAATGCCAGTGACAGCAAAAAATTTTTCTTCATAAAATCACCTCCTTTTCTGTTTAATGTACGCGGCATCGAGCAAGGCGGTGCCTTTTTGCGCATGCTCAAAAAACGCACAAAACACATCAAAAAAAATTTTTTAAACAACACTTCTTTTTCTGTGATGCTTTCTGCACAAAACAGCGTTTAAAAATTTTTCGTCCCTTGCGCCGAACAGCGGACAGTGATATAATTAGACTAACTCAGTATAGAAAAGAGGAAAAGAATGGATAAGGAAATCATCAAGCGCAGCGGACTGCGTCAAACTTACCAGCCGGAAAAAATTGCCGCCGCACTGCGCAAGGTATTTGCTCAAACCGAACACCCCTTTGACGATGTGCTGTTAAACCGTTTAATTGAAAAAGTGGAATCAGCTTTGCAAACGCACGATGTATGGAGCGTTGAGCTCATTCAAGACCTTGTCGAGCGTGCTTTGATGGAAAGCGGATGCTACGACGAAGCCAAAAGCTATATTCTTTACCGCCAAAAGCGCACGGAACTGCGCCGTGCACGCCACGCGCTCACCGAAGCTGTGCAGTGCCCCGCGCTGGAAGAGGTTCTTGTCAAGATTCAGCGTGATTTCGACCCGGAAATTTACTCTGTCGTTATTTTGCACGGCAAATTTCAAAGCTTTTACAAGCAGGATATGACGCGCGAGGAAGCGCTCAGTGCCCTTGTCAAAGCCGCCGTGGAGCTGACCACACAGGAAGCGCCGCGCTGGGAAATGATTGCCGCGCGCCTTTTGAATTTCCGCTTTCACTTGGGGCTTTCGGCGCAGATGGAAAAGCGCGGCATCACCGACCTTTACTCCAAACTGCGCTATTTAACCGACGAGGGCCTTTACGGCGAATACATTCTTTCCTCTTACAGCCGAAGCGAAATTGAGCAGGCAGAAACCATGCTTTGCCCCGAACGCGACGAGTTGTTTACTTATTCGGGCCTCGACCTTCTTTTAAAACGTTATGTCATTCATTCGCGCAAAGGCGCAGCGCTGGAAACGCCGCAGGAGATGTTTTTGGGCATTTCTCTGCACCTTGCCATGCCGGAAAAGCAAAACCGCATGGCGTGGGTACAGCGCTTTTACGATATGCTCAGCCGCATGTACGTCACCATGGCAACACCGACGCTGTCCAACGCACGCAAACCGTACCACCAGCTTTCCAGCTGCTTTATTGACACGGTTCCCGACAGCCTGGAGGGTATTTACCGCAGCATTGACAACTTTGCGATGGTAAGCAAATTCGGCGGCGGCATGGGCATGTACTTCGGCAAGGTGCGCGCCACCGGAAGCAGCATCCGCGGCTTTGAGGGCGCAGCGGGTGGTGTGATCCGCTGGATTAAGCTTGTCAACGACACCGCCGTCGCCGTAGACCAGCTGGGCATGCGCCAGGGTGCGGTTGCCGTTTATCTGGACGCGTGGCATAAAGACCTGCCGGAGTTTTTGGCACTGCGCACCAACAACGGCGACGACCGCATGAAAGCGCATGACGTATTCCCTGCGGTATGTTACCCGGATTTATTCTGGCGGCTGGCACGCGAAAATTTAGACAGCGAGTGGGCGCTGATGTGCCCGCATGAAATTACATCGGTGAAGGGCTATGCGCTGGAGGATTACTACGGCGAGGAATGGGAACGCCGTTACCGTGACTGTGTGAACGACCCGCGTATTTCAAAACGCATGGTTACTGTCAAAGACTTAGTGCGCCTGATTTTGAAATCGGCCGTCGAAACAGGCACACCGTTCACCTTCAACCGTGATACCGTTAACCGCGCGAACCCGAACGGCCATCGCGGCATGATTTACTGCTCAAACCTGTGCACCGAAATTGCACAGAACATGGCGCCGATTGAAAGCGTAAGCACTGAAATTGAAACGCGCGACGGCGACACGGTTGTCGTCACTAAAACGCGCCCGGGCGAATTTGTGGTGTGCAATCTTGCCAGCCTTTCGCTGGGCAATCTTCCCGTAGAGGATGACGCGGTGCTTTCGCACACGATTGAAACAGCCGTGCGAGCGCTGGATAACGTCATTGACCTGAACTTCTATCCCCTGCCCTATGCAAAGCTGACAAACCGGCGCTACCGCAGCATCGGTCTCGGCGTGAGCGGCTATCATCACATGCTCGCCAAACGCGGCATTCGCTGGGAAAGCGAAGAGCATCTGCGCTTTGCCGACGAGGTGTTTGAGCGCATCAATCGTGCGGCCATTGCCGCCAGCGCCGCTTTGGCCGAAGAAAAAGGCTCTTACGGCTGCTTTGAGGGCAGCGACTGGCAGACAGGCGCCTATTTTGAAAAACGCGGTTACACAGGCGCGCAGTGGGATGCTGTGAAGGCTGCCGCATCCAAGGGCATGCGCAACGCTTACCTGTTGGCGATTGCCCCCACCAGCAGCACCAGCATTTTGTCCGGCACGACAGCCGGCATTGACCCCATTATGAAGCGCTTCTTCTTAGAGGAGAAAAAAGGCAGCATGCTTCCGCGCGTTGCACCCGACCTTTCCATGGAAACGTTCTGGTTTTACAAGAACGCTCACACCATCGACCAAACATTCAGCGTGCGCGCGTGTGCCGTGCGCCAGCGCCACATTGACCAAGCGCAGAGCATGAACCTTTACATCACGAACGATTACACCCTGCGTCAAGTGCTAAACCTGTATCTCTTAGCATGGGAAGAGGGCGTCAAAACCATTTATTACGTTCGCAGCAAATCGCTGGAAGTAGAAGAGTGCGACAGCTGTTCCTCTTAAATCAGCCAGCTGTATCACCCATTACACAGAAAGGAATGAGCGTCATGGCACACCTTGTGAAAAAGCCGCTGTTTAACCCGCAGGGCGACACAGATGTACGCACCCGCCGCATGATTGGCGGCAACACCACCAATTTAAACGATTTTAACAACCTGCGTTATTCTTGGGTCAGCGACTGGTATCGCCAAGCGATGAATAACTTTTGGATTCCCGAAGAAATCAATCTGGCGCAGGATGTAAAAGATTACCCTCGCTTAGACCGCGCCGAGCGCCGCGCTTACGACAAGATTTTAAGCTTTCTTGTTTTTTTGGACTCCATTCAAACGGCAAATCTGCCGCATATCGGGGAGTACATCACGGCAAATGAAGTGAACCTGTGTCTTTCCATTCAGACATTTCAAGAATGCGTTCACAGCCAAAGTTACAGCTACATGCTGGACACCATCTGCAACCCGACCGAGCGCGACGAAATTCTCTACCAATGGAAAACGGACGAGCATCTTTTGCGCCGAAACACCTTTATCGGCGATTGCTACAACGAGTTCCAAACGAAAAAAGACCCTGTCACGCTCTTGAAAGTAATGATGGCCAACTATATTTTGGAGGGCGTGTATTTCTATTCCGGATTCATGTTCTTCTACAACCTGAGCCGCAACGGGAAAATGCCCGGCTCTGCCCAGGAAATTCGCTACATCAACCGAGATGAAAACACGCATCTTTGGCTGTTCCGCAACATTCTGCTGGAGCTGCAAAAGGAACAGCCGGAACTTTTCACCGAAGAAACGGTTACCGTTTTGCGCGGCATGATGGAAGAAGGCGTGCGCCAAGAAATCGCCTGGGGGCAGTACGTCATCGGTGACGACATTCCCGGCCTGACAAAGCAAATGATTTCCGACTATATTCATTATTTAGGTAATCTGCGCTGGTCGAGCCTTGGCTTCGGCGTGCTGTATGAGGGCTTTGAGGAAGAGCCTGCCAGCATGGCTTGGGTAAGCCAGTATTCCAACGCAAACCTCGTAAAAACCGACTTTTTTGAAGCGAAAAGCACTGCTTATGCCAAAAGCACCGCTTTGGTAGACGACCTGTAATTTCTCTTTTCCTCTTTGCTGAAAACGAAACAAACAGCCGGGGGCTGATCTCTGAATTTCTCAGATGTCAGCCCCCGGCTGTTATTCATTTCTTCATTCTGCGCTTTCCCTATGGGACAGATTCTTGCAAATCCCGCACGCGCTGTTCAAACGCACAAGCAAGTGAGGAAAACAGGAAACGCTGTGTCGCGTTTAAAACGCATCTTCAATGCGGCCGCCCGTCAGAATACTCAGTGCCTGCGCCATCTCCTGACGCGACAGTTTCACAGGCATTTTACGAATGGAGCGGCACAGGGTATCAGCATCGGTAAAAACGCCCGGCCCGTTGACATGAACTCTTGCATGCGGGTTGGCAAAGTAAACACAGCCGATCACCGGACAGCCGCATCCGCGCGCCCGGAGCATGTCGCGCATTAAATCGGTTTGACGCCTGTTTTGCAAAACAGGATTTTTCATCTTTTTGTGAATGGGCGCACCGCCGCGCACAGCGCGTGTCTGGTTCCAGTTTTTCTGCTCAGTATCGCCCACAATGCTCCCTGCATGGTTTTTCACCTCAACGGCAAAAATACCGCTTGGGCCAACCACCATCGCGTCAACCTCTGCGCGCCGCTCTCCTTTTGCTAAAAACACATTGCATACTACCGTGTATTCGTGCGGCAGACGCGCCAACGCTTTGGTTGCGGCTTTTTCCCCCGCAAGGCCGCTTTGCAGAATGGCCGCGCGCTTTTGAAAGCGCCAAACCCCGAATACCGCCGCGCAAAACAAGCACAGCATTAAAAAATATTCGCGCTGATAAACCACGGCACATACAACCACGGCCAGCGCACCTAAAACACACGCAGCCTCGCCTGCGCGCGCCAGACGGCATCGCCCGCGGTTCGGGTTATTGCTTTTATAAATTCTTGCCATAGACCCTCGTTACTTCACCAAAAAGGCATAAGCCGTCGTTTGGTGATACTCCTCTTGCGGACGAAGCTCAACGGGGGGAAACTCCGGGTGCGAGGGAGTGCACGGGAAGTGCTGTGTTTCAAAACAAACGGCTTGGTGATCGACAAACGGTTTCCCGTTTTTGCCCACGCCTGAACCTCCAAGGAAATTCGCTGTATAAACCTGCATACCCGGCTGCGTGGTGTAAACCTTCATCTCGATACCGGAAACTTCACTGTAAACCGTGGCGGCAAGCTCTAACATGCCGTTGCTTTTATCCAGCACAAAGTTGTGGTCATAGCCGCGCGCCATCACAATTTGCGCATCGTCACTTTCTAAGCCTTCACGCAGCGCTCTCTCCCCCCTAAAGTCGAAGGGCGTCCCCTCTACGTCCAGCAAGCGGCCGGTGGGGCAAGTCTGCTCATTGCCTTCACAGAATTGACACGCGTCAATGTGAACAATGTGATCGTGCACCGTGCCGCCGTCCTGTCCATCCAAATTAAAGTAGCTGTGATTTGTAAAATTGACAATGGTCGGCGCATCGGTGGAAGCGATGTAATCCATCACCAGCGAACCGGAATCCGTTAAAGTATAAGTAACCGTCACTTCTAAATCGCCGGGGAAGCCGTCTTCCCCGTTCGGGCTTTTATATTTCAGCTCCAAACGCTGCTGCTCATCTTCGCCGTGCCCCTCTTTGAGAATGCGTCCTTGAAAAACGCGGTGACCCAGCACGCCGTGCAAGTGGTTCGGGCCGTTATTCGCTTCCAGCGCATAGGTTTTTCCGTCAATGGTAAAGCACGCATTTTCAATCCGATTGGCGTAGCGGCCGATAAACGCGCCCATGCCGGCGTCGCCCTGCTCATATTCTTCCAGCGTGCGGTATCCAAGCACTACATCACGCAGTGCTCCGTTTTTATCCGGTACACAAAGCTCAGTGACGGCACAGCCATATTCAATAATCACGGCGCGCATGCCCGCCGCATTTTCCAATGTGTAGGAATAAACCTCTTTTCCGTCCGAGGTTCTGCCGTAATAATTTCCCGTAATCGACATGTCGAACACTCCTTGCTGTAAAGGCGTGAAAATACCTTTTTCCTGAAACTGCGGCAAAACAGCCCGAAAAAGCATATTCTTCGCTAAATAAGATATATAATAAGAGTACAGCAAACATCCAAAAAAAGCAAATGATTTTCGTTTCCGACACGAAATTTTAACACCTGCCGCACTGCTTTTGCCTGCTTTAAGAAAAAAAGAATATATGGTACTATATTTTTTTGAAATTCAACTTGACAAGCGGCGCAAAACACGATATAAAATGTATAGGATGTGCGCCGCCGGCGCATGAACATCAGATTTTTTGGAGGGAACTAATCATGGTTTTTGAGCGCGTTCGTGCAATCATGAGCAATCAGCTGGACGTCGATGAGGACCGCATCACAATGGAATCCGATATCGCTGAGGATTTCGACGCGGACAGCCTTGATCTCGTCGATCTCGTGATGAGCCTGGAAGACGAATTCGGCATCGAAGTGCCTGATGAGCAGGTGGAGAATTTCCGCACTGTGGGCGACGTCGTGCGCTATATTGAGGACAACACCTGATTTTTTCGTTGTACTTTACAAGCACAGCCCCCGCTACGGGGGCTTTTTCATGTTTGCCCAAACCTTGCCCCTTACGCGGGCAGAAACGTTAAAGGAGCCGTTATGAAAGAGAACAAAAAAATGGTGGAGGCCATCACCTCCATGGACGAAGATTTTGCACAATGGTATACTGATATCTGCTTAAAGGCAGAGCTGGTAGACTATTCCTCCGTGAAGGGCTGTGTCATTCTGCGCCCCTACGGATATGCCATTTGGGAAAATATTCAGCGCCTGCTGGATGCCCGTTTCAAAGAAACCGGGCACGAAAACGTGGCAATGCCGCTGTTTATTCCCGAAAGCCTGCTGCAAAAGGAAAAAGACCATGTTGAGGGCTTTGCTCCGGAAGTGGCTTGGGTGACAATGGGCGGCAGCGAGCCGCTGGAAGACCGTCTGTGCGTGCGCCCCACCAGTGAAACGTTGTTCTGCGATCACTTTGCACATGTACTGCATTCTTGGCGCGACCTGCCCATGAAGTATAATCAGTGGTGCAGTGTCGTGCGCTGGGAGAAAACCACGCGCCCGTTCCTGCGCAGCCGTGAGTTCTGGTGGCAGGAAGGCCACACCATTCATGAAACTGCACAGGAGGCCATTGAAGAAACCGAGCAGCAGCTCAATACTTACGCTTCCTTCTGCGAAGAAGAGCTGAACATCCCCGTTTTGAAGGGCAAAAAGACCGACAAAGAGAAGTTTGCCGGTGCAGAGGCCACCTACACCATCGAAGCTATGATGCACGACGGCAAGGCTTTGCAAAGCGGCACAAGCCACTATTTTGGCGACGGCTTCTCTCGTGCGTTCGGCGTACAGTTCAGCGGCCGCGACAACACGCTGCAATATCCGCATCAGACGAGCTGGGGCGTATCCACCCGCTTGGTGGGCGCCATCATTATGACCCACGGCGACAACGAGGGCTTGATTCTGCCCCCTGCCGTCGCACCGTATCAGGTCGTGATTGTTCCCGTTGCGGCTCATAAGCCCGGCGTCATGGAAAAGGCTGAGGAGCTGCGCGCCCAGCTTTCGAAATTCTGCCGTGTAAAGCTGGACGCGAGCGACAACTCTCCCGGCTGGAAGTTTGCCCAGTGGGAGATGAAAGGTGTGCCTCTGCGCCTTGAAATCGGCCCGAAGGACATCGAAAACGGCCAGTGCGTGCTGGTGCGCCGCACCGACCGTCAAAAGCTGTTCACGCCGCTTTCGGAGCTGGAAAATGCCATTCCCGCACAGCTTTCCGAAATTTCCCGCCAGCTGTTTGACCGCGCTTCGGAAAACCGCAAAAACCGCACCTTCTCTGCCACGACGATGGACGAAGTGATGCGCTTAGCCGACAGCGAAAGCGGCTACATCAAAACGATGTGGTGCGGCGATGTGGCCTGCGAAGAGATGATGAAGGAGAAAGCCGGCCTTTCCAGCCGCTGCATGCCGTTTGAACAGGAAACCCTGTCCGACGTGTGCCCCTGCTGCGGAAAGCCCGCAAAAACGATGGTTGTTTGGGGCAAAGCTTACTAATTTGGCCCATACCACAACACAGCACAGCAAACGCCCCTTGCTTTTCCCACTGGGAAGCAAGGGGCGTTTTTCATGGAGATTACAGTTATACTTCTTTGGTTTCGCTTGCCTTTTTCGGCAAAGCCGCGCGCAGCTGCGCAAACGATGTCGTGAGCGCATCATGGGGACAAGCGTCCAAACAGCGCCCACAGCGCACACACTCGGTGCTGTTGGGCTGTTTGAATACATTGATTTCAAACGGACATGCCTTCACACACGCCTTGCAGCTGGTACACGCGCTTTCCTTGACGGAAAAGCGGTAAAGGCTGACCGGGTGAAACAAGCCGTAAATCGCACCCAACGGGCACAGATAACGGCAGAACGGCCGATACACAACCACGGCCAAAAACAGCAAGGCTATGAGCAGAATCATTTTCCAAACCCACAGCGCACCGGCCGCACTGCGCAGCAACGGCTGTACCGAAAGCAAGGGCACGCTGCCTAAAAGCGTGCCGGAGGGGCACACATAGGTGCAAAACCACGGGCTTCCCTGCCCGACAAAGTCCACCACAAACATGGGCAGTAAAATGCACAGGATGACAAGCATCAAATACTTAGCATATTTCAACACACGGTCGCCGGGAATTTTTCCGCGCTTTTTCCAGCGCTTGGGCAGAGGAATTTTATAAAGCAAATCCTGCACCAATCCGATGGGGCACAAAAAGCCGCACACCGCGCGCCCCAGCACGGTTCCCGTAAGAACCAAAAAGCCCAGCACATAAAATGCCATTTGATAGCTTCGGCTTCCCAGCGTTGCCTGCAATGCGCCGATGGGGCAAGCACCCAGCGCGCCGGGGCAGGAATAGCAGTTTAATCCCGGCACGCAGGCCTGTTTCAGCGGGCCGCTGTAAATCTCGCCCTTTAAAAAGCCCTGTGCATACCCGTTGCTGAGGGCGGTAAAACCGAGCTGAATCGCGAGGCGCACTTTTTGCCGAAACGTCATTTTCTTCTTTTTATCCAAGGCCGATACACTCCAAACATACAGTCGCCGCTTTGCGCCATACCGTTGTTACTTCACCGCGCACAGCGCCCAGCGCCATAAAGCCGATGCCGACCGCCAGCAGGCAAACTGCCAGCGTGATGCGCAGCTTCTTTGTCATGCCGCGCTCTCTCCCATCTGCTCTTCGGCCATTTTCAGATAGGTGTCAAACGTTTCGCGCCACTGTGACTCGTTTTTTGCACCCAAAAACCCCTGTCCAACCAGGTTGCCGTTGCCGTCAAAAAAGAACGTGGCAGGTACGGCAGGCAGGCTGGCAAAGCCAAGCTGAATTAAATCGTCGCTCAGTTTCAGCTGCGTATAAGTGGCGTTGCCTTGTGCAACAATGTCTTTCGCCAGTGCAACCTGTTCGGGGTCTTCCGAACCGTCGGCGGCAATGGTATCATTTACAATTCCCACCACTTGCACACCTTTTTCGGCATACTCATCGTTTAACGCAGACAAAATCGGCATTTCATCCACACACCAGCCGCAGAAGGTGGCCCACACGTTCACCACCGTGAGCGTATGCCCGGAAAAGATCGTTTCGTCCACGGCTTCACCGTCCAACGTTTCCGCCGTAAAAAAGCCGATATTTGCCGTCTGCGTACTTTCGGATGCAGAGGCGCTTTCAGACACGCTTTCCTGCTCCGCTGTGCTTTGCGCCGTGGAAGATGCGGAAGAAACCCCTGCCGTTTCCGACGTGCTCTCGTTGGAAGCGGGCGCAGCCGCACAGGCTGTTGTCGCAGCCAAAGCTGCCGCAAGCGTCATCGCAATCATTGCTCGTTTCCATTGAATCATAAAAAACCTCCCTGTCGTCCGCCCGCTTAAAGCAGCGGTCTGCGGCATTTTTGGTTGAATATCCAAGAAAAAATATTCCTTCGGATAAACAAAAAAGGGACCGCGGTCCCTTTTTTGTGGCAATTATACCAATTTATTTTTCGTTGTAAAGTGACATCGTCACCTCTGCGATATTTTCCGCACACAAACCAAACTGACGCAGCACCTCACGCGCCGGGCCGGAGTGGCCGAATTCATCTTTCACGCCAACGCGGCGCACCTTAGCGCCAACACCGTTTTCACAAAGGCAAGCGCAGACTGCTTCGCCCAAGCCGCCGATGATGCTGTGCTCTTCGCAGGTAACCACCTTGCCGCACTCGCGCGCCGCTTTGAGCACCAGCTCTTCGTCCAAAGGCTTAATGCAGCAAATGTTAACAACACGCGCCGAAACACCTTTTTCCTCCAGCATCTTTGCGGCTTTCAAGGCTTCCTCCACCATCAGGCCGGTGGCAATCAGCGCAACGTCAGTGCCGTCTTTCAGCACCTCGCCTTTGCCAAGCTCAAAGTGATAATTTTCTTCGTCATGGATGACGGGCACTGCCAAACGGCCAAAGCGCAGGTAAACAGGGCCGTTGTGCTCGTAAGCCGCTTTTACCGCCGCGCGCGCCTCCACGTCGTCTGCCGGGCACAAAACCATCATGCCGGGAATGCTGCGCATTAAGGCAAAGTCTTCACAGCATTGGTGGGAAGCGCCGTCTTCTCCAACGGAAAGTCCGCCGTGGGTTGCGCCGATTTTCACATTCAAATGCGGATAGCCGATGGAATTGCGGATTTGCTCAAAGGCGCGGCCTGCCGCAAACATCGCAAAGCTCGATGCAAACGGAACAAGCCCCATGGTAGAAAGGCCCGCTGCCACTGTCACCATATTGCCCTCGGCAATGCCGCAGTCAAAATGACGGTCGGGAAACTCCTTTTTAAACATTGCCGTTTTGGTAGCCGCCGCTAAATCAGCATCCAGCACAACAATATCATCATGTTCTTTTCCGAGTTCCACCAGCGCGCGTCCATAGCTTTCACGGGTGGCGATTTGTTTTACTTCACTCATGCTTTCGCCTCCAGTTCTGCCAATTTCGCACGCAGCTCGCCCATTGCGGTTTCGTATTGCTCGTCATTCGGGGCTTTGCCGTGCCAATCGGCGTCATTTTCCATAAAGCTGACGTCTTTGCCCTTCGTGGTTTTCATCACGATAGCAAACGGTTTGCCTTTGGTTGCTTTCGCCGCTTCAAAGGCGTTTTCCAGCGCGTCAAAATCGTGCCCGTCAATGGCTTTTACTGCAAAGCCGAACGCCTCCAGCTTCTCCACAATGGGATAGGGGCTCATGACATCTGCCACGTCGCCGTCAATTTGCAGGCCGTTGTTGTCCACAATCACACACAGGTTGTCCAGCTTATAGTGGGCGGCAAACATCATCGCCTCCCACACTTGGCCTTCCTGAATTTCGCCGTCGCCCAAAAGCGTATAAACACGGACCTCTTCCATGCCGCGCTTTTTCGCGCCCAGCGCCATGCCCGCCGCAGCGGACACGCCTTGGCCCAAGCTTCCGGTGGACATATCAATGCCCGGCACGGTGTTCATGTTCGGATGGCCCTGCAAGTAGCTGTCTGCATGGCGCAGCGTGGGCAGGTCTTCAACGGGGAAAAAGCCGCGCTCGGCCAGCGCCGCATACAAACCGGGCGCACAGTGGCCTTTGCTGAGCACAAAGCGGTCGCGCGTTTCCTTTTTCGGGCAGGCCGGGTCTACATTCAGTTCTTTTTCATATAAATAAGCAAACACATCTGCGCTGGATAGGCTGCCGCCGGGGTGACCCGCCTTTGCACCATGTGTGGACTCAATGACGCCCATGCGAATTTTGCATGCGGCGATTTGAAGCTTTAACCGTTCTTTTTCCGTCATTTTCTTCACCGAAATCCTTATATTGTTGATTGTGCGCCATGCTCTCTCCCTCCATTCGGAAGGGTGGACACATCTTTTCCATTCTATTATACTTGCCGCAAAGCTGCTCGTCAATTCTGCAATGAAAAAATCGCGTAAAAAGCTTGCATTATTTTGCTTGTTCGAGTATAATCAACGGGTATCCGCCGTGCGTATTTTCTGCGCGCGCAAACCCCTGCGGCACTGTGCCGCACATGTGAGAAAGGAACGCATTTATGACCTCTTTACTGGATATTCTTCGCGGTATCATCATCGGCATCGCCAATATTATCCCGGGTGTATCGGGCGGCACGATGGCGGTTTCCATGGGTATTTACGACAAGCTGATCGGCGCTGTGACGGGCCTTTTCAAAAACTTCAAGGCGAGCGTCAGAATTCTTCTGCCGCTTGCGATCGGAATGGCAATCGGCATTGTAGGCTTCGGCTTTTTGCTGGAATATCTGCTTGCAAACTTCGTTTTGGCTACCTGCCTGACCTTCGTCGGCTTGATTTTAGGCGGTTTGCCGATTCTCTGGGCGCGTTTAAACCAAAGCCTTCAGAAAAAACAGCGCAAAACCATCGGCGCAGGCGAAGTCATCAGTTTTTTGGTGCTCTTGGCAATCGGCGTCGGCCTGCCGCTTTTGCAGGGTGCAGAGGGCGCACAGCGCACACTCACTGCCGACCCTGTTACGATGCTGGTGCTGTTTATTTTGGGCATCGTCGCCAGCGCGACCATGGTGATTCCCGGCGTTTCGGGCAGCATGGTGCTGATGGTGCTTGGATATTACAATTCCATTTTAAGCCTTTTGACCGACACGGTTGTGTGCTTAAAAGACTTTAATTTTGCCGGCATTTTGGAAAACTGCCTGCTGCTTGTTCCCTTTTGCATCGGCGTTGCGCTGGGCATTTTCTTGATTGCAAAAGTGATTGAATACTTATTCCAAAATTTCCCCAGCCAAACCTTTGCCGCCATCATCGGCCTGATTGTATCCTCTCCGTTTGGCATTTTGTACTCCGTCAATGCGCTGGCCGCCATTCATCCGGTTGAGCTCGTTGTCGGCATTGCACTGGGCGCGCTGGGTGCATGGGTGACGCTCTTGATGGGCAATAAAGAGGAGGCATAAGGCAGATAAAATTGCTATTCACCCACTGAAGCCTTTTTAATCTCTGTATTTTTAAGGCATATCGCCCGTAAAATGCTTCAATTTTTATATTTTCCCTTGTTTTGCGCTTGCAAGCCAAAACAAGGGATTTTTTATTCCGCATCTTCCGGTATTATGGTTCGAGTTTTATTGCCGCAGACAAGACACCATGCAAGTTCACAAGCAATCTTTTTATTCTGTACTTGTCCAAAAATTCTCCATAACCATATTAAATTCCTGCGGTACGTCCATATTAACACAATGTCCTGCATTTTGAAAAATCACTACTTTGCAGTTTGGCTCGCTTATTTTCCATTGTTTGATTGCTTCCAATTCCATTGGAATAGCAAAGTTGCCGCATCCAATTAATAAAGGATAATTTCGTTTTCCGGTCTGGTGCTTATTCACCATGCTGTTCAGTGTTGCCAGAAATATAAAGGACTTTTTTTGAAAAAGTATGTTCATATCAAAGAACTCATTTTGCGCCTGTAACGTATGGGCAGAGATTTTCTTATTTTCTTTCGCAAACCATTTGACCGAAATGAGCGCCTTCAACATCATCAATATTTGTTTTGCACCATTTTTCTTTTGCAGTTTCATATCAAAATGATTGATGTCATACCCTCCAAAGCAGGCTAACGAGCTCACCGATTCGGGAAAATGATTCGCAAAATCCTGCGCCAATACCGCGCCCAGGGAAACGCCGACAATATGCACTTTTTGAATGTTTTCCGCCTTTAAAATGTCAAACATCCATTTTGACATCTTATCGATGCTGTCACCTTTCTGCGTGTCTGTTGACTGTCCGTGACCGATAATGTCAACCGCCAGAATGTTATATTTATTTTCAAAATACTCAAACTGCGATTGAAACATATTATGATTGACAAAAGCAGCGTGAATAAAAAGAACCCACTGTGCATGCTCTGTTCCGCTGATAAAATATGTCACCGGTGAATTAGATAGCTTTCTTGGTTTCATGGGTTTCTACCTCGTACTTCATTAAGAAGTTTTTGATACCACTCAATATTAAATTTCATAAAATCTTTACCATATCGAGCAGCCGCAAACTGATAATAAAGAATATCTTTATATGCATCATCTGCTGTTATATTCTCGGCTTCTTGGCAAATGGCATTTAACACATCATACTGTTTTTTTAACTGTTCAATATACTCTTGCAGCCCTGTTTCACATTTTTCTTTTGTTGAAAAGCCCATAAAATACAATTTTGCCAATTCGGGATTTTTAATGCCCTGTGCATTCAGCGGCGTCGTTATCCACTCAGTAAAATGCTGTTTCCCGCTTTCGGTGATGGAATAGATTTTTTTATATTTTCCATTTTCAACAACTTCTTCATATTGAATATATCCGCAATGAAGCAATTTCTTTATAGCGGCCTGGATACTTCCCAGACTGCTGCTGTACATCATATGAAGCCCTTTATCTATTCTTTCGCGCAGCTGATAAATTGTTCTATTACTCAGCAGCAAAAGCCCCAGGATAATATTGTCCATCTTCTCTCTCCCTTTTATATTTCTATTAGTAATATTTCTATTATATTTAACTTTGAGAAAGATGTCAATTAGTAAAAAGAACGGCTGAGAAAACATTTAAGCCAGTGCTCTTCACGGCACTGGCTTAAATGTTTTCTCAACGTATCGTTTATAAAAGGTCACGCAGAGATTTACTGTAAAAAAAGTCGTGAACCATTTGGTTATACTCTTTCCACAGCGGAAGCGTTTTGCATGTTTCAGCCCTCGCACACGGGGGTGCATCTTCGGTCAGACAGCTCACCGGTGCAAGAGAGCCTTCCATCCATTCCAGAATTTCTCCTACGGCATATTCTTCCGGCTCACGGCAAAGAACATAGCCGCCTCCGCGTCCGCCATGCCCTGAAACCATTTTCGCCCGAACCAGCTCTTTTACAATAATTTCAAGATATTTTTTTGAAATCTCCTGCCGCATGGCAATATCCTTTAAAGGCACATAACCGTCCTCTTTGTGCTCGGCTAGGTCAATCATAACCCTTAAGGCGTATCGTCCTTTGGTTGAAATCATTTCTTTCACCTCGTTTGGCCTATTGTAACACAGGGTCAATCACAAAATCAATCAAAACAAAAGCAAAATAAAAATTTTCAAGTTTTTCCGAAAAAACATATTGACATAGTAGGTCAATGGTGCTACAATCTTGCTCATAGAAAGGTTTTCGTAACCGAACGCAAAAGGAGGCAAGTGTGATGACCGCATATACTTACAACACAAACAGCATGATGAACTGTCGAATGTGTAACTCCCGGGCATGTGATATGGCTGGGGTGAAGTTGTGCGCATTTCACAGCAATTCGCCTCAAAACGATGTTGAATGGCGGAAAGTTTGAGCTTTCCGAAAAGCCCATATTTAACATCATTGTCAGCCATTTGCCCGGGAGCTTATCAGAAGCTTCCGGTTTTTATTTTTAAAAAACCGTTGCTTTCTTACCGCTGGATTTCACAATATCACAGACTAAGGAGATTGCAATTATGAGTAACTATAAATTTGAAACGCTTCAGCTTCATGTCGGACAAGAACAAGCCGATTCCGCAACCGGTGCCCGCGCCGTGCCGATTTATCAAACGGCTTCTTATGTATTTGAAAATGCTGCTCACGCAGCGGCGCGTTTTAATCTCACTGATTCCGGCAACATCTATGGCCGCCTGACCAACTCGACACAGGAAGTTTTGGAAAAGAGAATCGCCGCTTTGGAGGGCGGAGTGGCTGCCCTGGCGGTTGCATCCGGTGCAGCTGCCATCACATACACCATTCAGGCACTGGCGCAGCAGGGCGATCACATCGTTGCCCAAAAAACCATCTACGGCGGCAGTTACAATCTTCTGGCTCACACCCTGCCGCAATACGGTATCACCGCCTCGTTTGTCGATGTGCACAATTTAGAGGAAGTCGAAGCTGCCATTCAGCCGAACACAAAGGCAATTTATCTGGAAACGCTGGGCAATCCCAACAGCGACATCCCCGATATTCATGCTGTTGCAGAAATTGCACACAAGCACGGGCTGCCGCTGGTCATTGACAACACGTTCGGCACGCCGTACCTGATCCGCCCGATTGAGTACGGTGCAGATATCGTGGTTCATTCCGCCACCAAATTCATCGGCGGTCATGGTACATCGCTCGGCGGCATCATCGTAGACTCCGGTAATTTCGACTGGAAGGCAAGCGGACGCTACGCCCCAATTGCGCAGCCGAACCCCAGCTACCACGGTGTTTCCTTTGCGGATGCTGCCGGCCCTGCTGCCTTTGTCACCTATGTTCGGGCGATTTTGCTTCGTGACACCGGCGCGGCCATTTCTCCATTCAATGCGTTTATTCTTTTGCAGGGTGTAGAAACGCTGTCTTTAAGGCTGGAGCGCCACGCAGAAAACACAAAAAAGGTGGTTGAATTTCTTTCTTCTCATCCGCAGGTGTCCAAAGTCAATCATCCCAGCCTGCCGGATCATCCCAACCATTCATTGTATCAAAAGTATTTCCCGAATGGCGGCGCTTCTATTTTTACTTTTGAAATCAAAGGCGGACAAAAAGCCGCTTGGAAGTTTATTGACAATTTGAACATCTTCTCGTTGCTGGCCAACGTGGCGGATGTAAAATCTTTAGTCATCCACCCGGCCACCACCACCCACAGCCAGTTAAACGAAACCGAGCTGGCCGATCAGGGTATTACTCCGGGCACCATTCGTTTATCCATCGGTACAGAACATGTTGACGATATTATCGCAGATCTGCAAAATGGATTTGCCGCGGTAAAAGAGCTGTAACAGAAAGGAGAAATCATCATGTCGAAAATTTATAAAGGAACTTTGGATCTTATCGGCAATACGCCTTTAGTGGAAGTTGTAAACTTGGAAAAAAGCGAGAATTTAGAAGCTGCCTTGCTGGTAAAGCTTGAGTATTTTAACCCGGCCGGCAGTGTCAAGGATCGCATCGCAAAAGCAATGATAGAAGATGCCGAAAGTAAAGGGCTTTTGACGGAAGGCTCTGTCATCATTGAGCCGACCTCCGGCAACACCGGCATCGGCTTAGCGGCCATTGCGGCATCGAAAGGCTACCGCGTTATCCTTACCATGCCGGAAACGATGAGCGTAGAGCGCAGAAATATTTTGAAAGCCTACGGAGCGGAATTAGTGCTTACCGAAGGTGCTAAGGGCATGAAGGGCGCCATCGCCAAAGCAGAAGAACTTGCCCAAGAACTTCCGAACAGCTATATTCCCGGACAGTTTGCAAACCCTGCCAACCCTGCGGTTCACACCGCAACTACCGGCCCTGAAATTTGGAATGACACAGACGGAGCTGTGGATATTTTTGTGGCCGGCGTCGGCACGGGCGGCACCATTACCGGCGTAGGAGAATATCTGAAAAAGCAAAAACCGGACGTGCAGGTCGTTGCCGTAGAACCTGCCGACTCCCCTGTTCTTTCCGAAGGCCGCAGCGGCTCTCACAAAATTCAGGGAATTGGTGCGGGCTTTGTGCCGGATGTGCTCAATTCCAAAATTTACGACGAAGTATTTCCGGTCACAAACGAAGAGGCCTTTGCCGCATCGAAGCACTTAGCGAAGAAGGAAGGCATTTCGGTGGGAATTTCTTCCGGTGCGGCACTTCATGCGGCGATTGCTCTGGCAAAGCGTCCCGAAAACAAGGGCAAAGTGATTGTTGCCGTACTGCCGGATTCCGGTGACCGCTACTACTCCACACCGCTGTTTACAGAGTAATTTCGTCAAGTAAGGTCATCAAATATTTCACAAAAGCGGAGGAACTTCATTGGATCACCGAAAAGCTTTAATTGCAATGAGCGGAGGGGTAGATTCCTCTGTTGCAGCATTGCTCATGAAAGAACAAGGCTATGATTGTGTTGGCTGCACCATGAAACTCTACCAAAATGAAGATGCCGGTATTCCGAAGGAGCATACCTGCTGCTCGTTAGACGATGTAGAAGATGCCAAACGAATTGCGCGTTATTTAAAAATTCCTTATTATATTTTCAATTTTTCGCATGATTTCCGTGCAAAAATTATCGACCGCTTTGTTTGGAGTTATGAAAACGGCAGAACCCCGAACCCTTGCATCGACTGCAACCGATATATGAAATTCGGCAAGCTGTTTGAACGGGCACAAATCTTAGGGTGCGACAAGGTTGTAACCGGTCATTATGCCCGCATTGAAAAACAGGGCGAGCAATACATTTTAAAAAAAGCAGCCGACGATAAGAAGGACCAAAGCTATGTCCTTTACACGATGACACAGCAGCAGCTTCGGCAGACAATGTTTCCGCTGGGAGAGCTGCAAAAAACAACGGTTCGGAAGCTGGCCGAAGAACACGGTTTTACCAATGCTTCAAAACCGGACAGTCAAGATATTTGTTTTGTGCCGCACGGAGATTACGCCCGTGTGATTGAATTATATTCAAAGCATCCTGTTTGTCCGGGGAATTTTGTCGATTCCTCCGGCGCGGTACTCGGACAGCATCGCGGGATCATTCATTATACGATAGGGCAAAGAAAAGGCTTAGGAATTTCTTTTTCCGAACCGCGCTATGTCTGTGCAATTGATTCTGCAAACAACACCGTTACTTTGGGAGTAAGCAGCGAGGTCTATCAGCGGCACTTGACTGCCGATGATTTTAACTGGATCTCCGGCACTGCGCCTTCCGGTTCCATTCGGTGCAAGGCAAAAATCCGATACCATCAAGCCGAACAACCCGCTACAGCCACCGTTCTTCCTGACAAAACCGTTGAAGTTGTATTTGACGCTCCTCAGCGGGCTGTCACCCCGGGGCAAGCCGTTGTCCTCTATGACGGAGATATTGTTCTTGGAGGCGGTGTGATTCGTCAGCACGGGAATATTTGATGTTTCCAAGTGTTCTGTTTCAACAGCAAGAAAAAACGAGAGGCAACCCGACACAAAAGGGTTCGCCTCTCGTTTTTTCTTTCCTCTTTTATTTTGCAGACATTTTTTGCGGCCTTATTCTTGACGCAAGCGTTCCACCACCGAGTAACGTTCCGCGGCGCGGCAGGTAACAATCGGAATGGCTATTCCCAGCACTACAAACACCGGAAGAATGACAGCAAACGGCCAAACAGTAAAGCGATAGGTGAAAAACCATATCAAGTGATTCATTACAGGCCCTAAAAACGGCGTCGTAATGAAAACAATCACAAGCGCAAAGAAAGCCGCACCTAACGTATATAAAAGCCCCTCTGATGCCAGCATGATTTTCAGCTGACGCTTCGTCATGCCAATGGATTGCAGCATTGCCAGCTCACGTCGGCGCGCTGTAATTCCTGTGATGATTGCATTAAAGAAATTCAAAACGCCCACGAGGCCGACAATCAGGCTCATGGCGCCGCCCAGCAGCAAAAACATTTCGCGTACACTTTCAAACTCAGCTGCATACATCGCCTTGCTCTCGTAATCAAACTGTACATTTTGATTCTCGGTGTAATCGCGCAGAAAATCCTCCATACCGGCATTGGATGTCTGTGTTGTATCAAAGGCGTAATACATCACGCTGTCGGTGTTGGTATCCCGGATAAATGTATCCGCCTCAAGGACAAACTCATCAAGGCCGTAGTAACGATAACTCAGTGCATTCGGAACAGACACCAACGCCGCAACCGTATACTCCACATCGCGGTACTTGACAGCACGCGACCGATATGCGGCGTTTTCCGGCACATTTTCCAAAGCGCCGTACACCTCACCGCTGTCGGGGTTGTAATACTCAAATGCATCCACATAGCGAATGGTTACCGTGTCGCCCAGCCTTGCCCAGTGGCTTTGCCAATCGGGCCTGCCGTATTCGTCTTCCGAGTAAACAGCGGCAATCACATTTTCATTGGAATCGTAGAGCTTGGTGAGGTCACCCTCCAACACGGTTAAGTGATCAAGTGCAAAAGGCTCCATACCGTAAAGCTGTACGCCGTCCGCCACCATACCCGCTTCGTTTCGCTCCAAAAATTGCACCGTACTGTCTAACTGTTCGGGCGTATACCACCGGCTCCAAAGCGACCGATAGTATTCTTCTGTGACAAACTCCTGTGCGGCGGAAACCTTGCCGTAAACTCTGCCGCCGGTTTCAATTCCGCCCTGTGCATTCACGGCATCGATTACCTCTTGTGTCACTTCCATATCGGTGTGAAACAGTTCTGAACCCGTTTGAAACTGACGCGCGTCGGCAACGATAAAGTCACTTGCCGTGAAATTAGACACATATTTTTCCATATCAAAGCTTCCCGTAAAAGTTACGGTTGCAGTAAGAAGCACAACCGAAAGCGACAGCGACAAAATGGTAATAACCGTTTTGCCCCGGCTGCGCCCCAAGTTTGCCAAAGCCATGGAAAACAAAGATACCCCCTTTTTCGTGCGCTTTTGTTTTCTTTGAAGATCCTTTGCTTCCGTATAGCGTATGGCCTCTATCGGGGATACTTTTCCGGCCAATCGGCTGGGGCGGCGGCAGGAAATCAGCACAGTCATCAGTGCAAACAAGGCAGAGAGAACAAACCCCGCAGGGCTGACGGATACCACCGGCGTAACGGCATTCAGCTGCTGTACAATGACCGGCGTTAAGACACCGCCTAAAAGCCAGCCCAGCACCAAGCCAAGCGGAATACCCGCCAAAGAGAGTGCCATGGCTTGAAAGCGCACCACACGCCGAAGCTGGCGCGAAGTAGTGCCAATCGTTTTCAAAAGGCCGTAAAAGCGGATATCGCCCGCCACAGAAATTTGAAACACATTGTAGATAATGAGATACCCGGTGAGCAGAATGAGCGCCAAAACGCCAACCATTAACAAAACAGTTGAAGGGTCGAGTTTATCGGAAAGCTGAGCCCCCGTGTATCCCCAGTTGACACCGATAGAAACAGCATTGTCCGCCGCGCCGTTTTCTTTGGCCTGATAACCGTGATTTTTGAGAATTTGGTTCAGGTCTGTTTCAATTGAGCGTGCGCCATTGCACAGCATAACGTCCATATTCCAACTACCCGTCATGCCGTCCTTGCCCGGCGGGGTGACACCCACTTCACGGAGCACTGCATCCACCCTGCTTTCAGGAAGCAAAACATGGCTTGCTACAATCGCCTCATCATACTCCCACCATCCGCACAAAGTAAATGTCTGAGAAGTGCTGTGTCCATCCACGTCAAATGTCATGGTAAACTGCGTGCCGAGTTTCGGCTCTATTCCCAAAAGTTCCAATACGCGCGTATCGGTGGCGGCTTCGTTCGTTCCCTCTTTTGGCAGCCTGCCTTCCACCGGGTCACAGTACATCCAATGCGCTTGATTGGAATCCGAATAGCCCAATTCCACATGAGCCTTATTAAACGGCGCTTCGTCCGGCATCCCTAAAAAACGACGCAGGCCCCACGCTTGAATTAGAGGGTCTTCACGCAATTCCTCAAACTGCACCTGCGTCAGATACTTAAATCCTCCGTGGGAATAACCGCCTACCTGGCGAAACGTATTTTGCTGAATGCCTTCGTTGATAGACAGTGCAATCGTAAATAAAGAAGTGAAGAGCATCGCGGTTAAGGCAATGGCAAGCACCGCTACTAAATTTCGTGTGCGGTTTGCTAACAAAGCGCGCAGGCCCAGCCGCCACACATAGCTTCGGTTGGAAACATTCATTTTTGCCCGCCTCCTTATCGCGTTACAATATGTCCGTCTTCAATGCGCACAATGCGGTCAGCCATCTGCGCAATTTCCTCATTGTGCGTAATCATCACCATCGTTTGGCCGAATTTCTGCCCTATCACTTTCATCAAACCAAGCACATCTTGGCTGGTTTTCGAGTCCAAATTTCCGGTTGGTTCATCCGCGAGCAAAATCGCGGGTTTAGTTGCCAAAGCGCGCGCAATAGCCACCCTTTGCTGCTGTCCTCCGGAAAGCTGATTGGGCAGATTTTTTAGTTTTTTCTCCAGCCCTAAGCTGGAAATCACCTGCTTAATATAGCTTTCGTCCGGTTTTTTTCCGTCCAGCTGAATGGGCAAAACCACATTTTCCCATACACTGAGCACAGGCACTAAATTGTACGACTGAAACACAAAACCGATTTTTCGGCGGCGAAAAATCGTGAGCGCTTCATCTTTTAACGAAAAAATATCTTTGCCCTCCACCGTGACTGTGCCGCCGGTGGGGCGATCCAGCCCGCCCAGCATGTGCAGTAAAGTAGACTTGCCCGAACCGGATGTCCCTACAATCGCCACAAATTCCCCTTGCTCTACCGACAAATTCACGCCGTCGAGTGCCCGTACTTGATTTTCACCGCTTCCATAATATTTTTTCAAATCTCTTGTTTGCAGCACCGTCATGATAAATCCCCCCAAAGACAAACTCTGTATCATCTTTCGACAATACAGAGTTTATCAAAACAATCTTTCGTCACACTTTCTGAAAACTAACAGTTTTGTCATATTCGAACGCAAAATCACTTCAAAAAGTTTTCAGAGTGATGATATGCTATGGTGGTCCCGCGGCAAAAACAGGCAAAAACAACTTCCTTTTCCGGGCACACTCTCCACTTTGACATAACCGCTTTGTTTTTCCGCAATTTGACGCGTCAAATACAAGCCAATGCCGACGCCTTCTTTGCTGTATGCGCCGCAGGAACGATAAAAACGCCCAAAAATTTTTGCCTGCTCATCTTCCGGAATGCCCGGCCCGCTGTCGGTAATTCGGATACAAGCGAACATCTCATAGTTTCGCACTTCCACCTTGACAGCGCCGCCGCAAGGTGTGTATTTTACGGCATTATCCAGCAAATTACACAAGGCTTCTTCTGTCCACTTGGGGTCAAACACCGCTTGTCCCTGTATATTCTCACAAATAAGAGCAATTTGTTTTTCTTTCGCCTTGAGCTGAAACTGCTCCGCCGCGCGCTGCACCGTAGGCATAAGCGGATTTTTTTCGGGATAAAGCAGCAAAATCCCCGTTTCCAGCCGAGAACTTTTTGTGAGGACTTCTATCAACGCTTGCAGTTTTTGTGCCTGCGCTTCGATGGCTTTGGCGCAATTTTGGCCTTGCGGAGTAAGGGGTTGCTCTTCCAGCAGCTGAGCGTACAGACACAAGTTTGCTACCGGCGTTTTCGTTTGGTGGGAAATATCCGAAATCAAACTGCTGATTTGATCTTTCTGCATTTGAATGTTCCGCGCAGATAAATCGCTTGCCGTTAAATAACGGTTCAGGCGGCTTTCCAGCGCCGACAAACGGCTTTCGTCAAAAGTTTTTTCAGAAAAGCTGCCGTCCAGTGCACAGGCGAGCATTTCGTCTAAGCGGTTCATGGTGCGGCTCAGCTGAATACGGTCCCACACCACGACAAACAGTGCCGCCAGCACCACAGCACCTGCAATCCAATCTGCAATCATAATTCCACCGCCCAAGTGTATCCAATGCCATACACCGTTTTCAAATATTCCGGTTTTGCAGGATCGGCTTCCAATTTACTCCTCAGCCGTTTCACGGTAACGGATAAGGCGTTTTCCTCCACAAATTCTGCCGCATCTGTCCAAACACGGTCTAATAAAACTTCCCGCGGAATCGTTTGTCCTCGGTTTTCTGTGAGCACGCGCAGCAGCTTTTGTTCGGTTTTGGAAAGCTCCACCATCTTCCCGTCCCGGCAAAATTGCATCTGCTTAAAATCAAAACGAAACGGCCCCAGCACAAGAATATCCGTGGTTTTTGCTTCGCTGCGCCGCAGCTGAGCATTCACTCGGGCACGCAGCACCGCCAAAGAAAACGGCTTTGTCATATAATCATCCGCTCCGGCTTCCAGCCCCGTTACTTCATCCAATTCCATATCATTGGCAGTGAGCAAAATGACCGGTGTATTGTCGCCGCCCGCTCGAAGCTGACGCAGCAAATCCAGCCCGCTTCCATCCGGCAGGTTAATGTCCAGAATCAGCAGAGCAAACCGCTGTGTCGCCAAGGATTCTTTTGCTTGCGCAATGCTCGTTGTCCGAACAACAGGACGCTCTGCACTTTCCAAGGCCATGGCAATTCCCCGCCCCAGTGCATCATCATCTTCCAAAAGAAAAATGTGTTCCATCCTTGTTTCCCCTCCTTGCTGTTTATAAAAGACAAACCGCCCGCGCTTTTCTCGTTTGGCCGTGCTGTCATTATATCACGACTTGCCAATGATTCGCTATCCCTGTTTCCTTGTTCGCGTTCGGCAATGCTCTGATTTTATCGAAACAAAAAAAGAGGAAAAGGCACACAGCCCTTTCCCCTTTTTGATGATATAAAACTTTTCAATGCCTTCTCCTTTTGGCAAGGCATTGCACCTTTTACCGCATGACCAACGTTCCGTTTTCGGCGTCCAGCGTCAGCACGGTGCCGGGCATGGGGTCGTCGGCAATAATGCGTTTTGCCGCCAATGTTTCGGCTTTTTGCTGAATATAGCGTTTCAGCGGTCTTGCGCCGTAGATGGGGTCATATCCGCCTTCGATGATGGCATCTTTTGCCGCGTCGGTGACTTCCAGCGTAAGCTGTTTATCTGCCAAACGATGGCGCAAACGCTCCAACAGCAGGTCAACGACGCCGCGGATTTCCTCTTTGCCCAGCGGTTTGTAATAGACAATTTCATCCAGACGGTTCAAAAATTCCGGACGGAAGGACTGACGCAGCAGCTGATCCACTTGTGCGCGCGCCTCGGCGGTGATTTCGCCGTTTTCAATGCCGTCCAAGATATACGGTGAACCAAGGTTCGAGGTCAAAATAATAATGGTGTTTTTAAAATCGACGGTACGGCCCTGGCTGTCCGTAATACGGCCGTCATCCAGCACTTGCAAAAGCACGTTAAACACGTCGGGATGGGCTTTTTCCACCTCGTCAAACAGCACCACGCTGTAGGGGTGACGGCGCACCGCCTCGGTCAGCTGTCCGCCTTCATCGTAACCGACATATCCCGGAGGCGCACCAATCAAACGGGACACGGAGTATTTCTCCATATATTCCGACATGTCGATACGCACCATGTTGTGCTCGTCGTCAAACAGACATTCGGCCAGCGCTTTCGCAAGCTCTGTTTTGCCGACACCCGTCGGGCCGAGGAACAAGAAGCTGCCGATGGGGCGGTTTTCGTCCGCAATGCCCGCGCGGCTGCGCAGAATGGCCTCGCTGACCTTCTGCACGGCTTCATCCTGGCCGATCACACGGCGGTGAAGCACCTCAGGCAAATGCAGCAGCTTTTCGCGTTCGCCCTCCATCAAACGTGCCACAGGAATTCCCGTCCAGCGCGCAATGATGCGGGCAATTTCTTCTTCCGTTACTTTATCGCGCAACAGCGTGTTTTTCTCGGCCTGTTCTGCTTTTTGCTCCTCTTGCTCCAGCTCTTTTTGCAGGCTGGGCAGCTTGCCGTATTTCAGCTCGGCGGCACGGTTCAAGTCATACTCTTGCTCGGCCTGTGCAATTTGGGCATTGGTCTGCTCAATTTCCTCACGCAGTTTCTGCACGCGGTTGATGGCGCTCTTTTCGTTCTCCCACTTTGCGCTCATCTCTTGGAACTCGTCGCGCATTTGCGCAAGCTCTTTTTGCAGCGCAGCAAGACGCTCTTTCGACAGGTTATCAGTTTCCTTTTTCAGCGCGGCTTCCTCAATTTCATGCTGCATAATTTTGCGGCGCAAATCGTCCATCTCAGCCGGAGCAGAATCCATCTCGGTGCGAATCATGGCACATGCTTCATCTACAAGGTCAATCGCCTTATCCGGCAGGAAACGGTCGGAGATATAGCGGTTGGAAAGCGTCGCCGCCGCAATCAGTGCACCGTCGTGAATTTTTACGCCATGGAACACTTCATAGCGTTCTTTCAAGCCTCGCAGAATCGAAATTGTATCTTCGACGGTCGGCTCTTCTACCATTACGGGCTGGAAACGGCGCTCCAGCGCGGGGTCTTTTTCGATATACTGGCGGTACTCGTTCAGCGTTGTCGCGCCGATGCAGTGCAGCTCACCGCGCGCCAGAAGCGGTTTTAACAGGTTACCGGCATCCATTGCACCGTCGGTTTTGCCCGCGCCCACAATGGTATGCAGCTCGTCAATAAACAGGATGATTTCACCCTCGCTCTTTTTGACTTCCTGCAAAACGCTTTTCAAACGTTCCTCAAACTCACCGCGGTATTTTGCACCTGCCACCAAAGCGCCCATATCCAGGCTGAACACCTTGCGGTCTTTCAGGTTTTCCGGCACGTCACCGCGCACAATACGCTGTGCCAAACCTTCGGCAATGGCTGTTTTACCAACGCCCGGCTCACCAATCAGCACCGGGTTGTTTTTTGTTTTTCGGGACAAAATGCGAACCACATTTCGGATTTCGGCATCGCGCCCGATCACGGGGTCCAGCTTTTGCGCTTTTGCCAGCGCCACCAAGTCCTGGCCGTATTTATTCAAAACGTCATAGGTGGATTCGGGGTTGTCGCTTGTCACGCGCTGGTTGCCGCGCACTTTAGAAAGCGCCTCCAAAAAGCTGTTTTTGTCCACGCCAAAGGTTTTCAGCACTTCTTTTACGGCACGGCTGGGACTTTCCAGCATGCCGAGTACAAGGTGCTCCACAGAAACGTACTCGTCTTTCATGCGGGCGGCGGCCTTTTCGGCAGCGGTCAGGGCGCGGTCAAGTTCGCTCGTAACATAAACTTTGTCAGGGTCACGTCCCGAACCGGTCACACGCGGCAATTCACTGACTTTTTGTGCAAAAGCCGCCTGCGCATTGCCCGGCTCAACGCCCATTTTTTGGAACAGCTGGCCGACAAGACCGTTTTCCTGCGCCAGCAAAGCACAGAACAAATGTTCCTGCGCCAACGACTGGTTTTCATATTCAATCGCAAGCGACTGCGCCGCCTGCAAAGCTTCCAAAGATTTTTGTGTCATTTTTTGTGCGTTCATGCAATCACGCTCCTTTTCTGAACGCCGGTTGATACTCTATTTTGATTAGCTGATTCGCTGTGTTCTTCGTTCTACAACTGTGCAACTTCCTTTGTTAAATGATTCCAATAGTATTGTTCGGTCTGCTGTGCAGCATACGACATCTGCGGCATGTTCGCAAAAAAGCATTTCATACATCCGTCAAAAAGCCCGACATATCCGGCGATGCATTCGGCAATTTCCTGCCCGTCTGCATGCTCCTTTGGGGTGGAAAGTACCCGCGCATATTTGGTTCCGGAAACGCTTGACTCCTGCGCCAAAGCAGGGTTAGAAGCTGTTTCCAGCGCCACCCAAAGCTGATAAAAGCTTTGCAGGCAGGCAATGAGTGCGGCGTTTTGCGTGCGAAGGCAAGCACGCAGCACCCCCAGCTTTTCTCCTGCTTCACGGTTGATTTCTACCGTATAGCGCATCACAGGGTTGTATTTATACTGCAAAGAACTGCGCAGCGTAAGCACGCCCTCAGTGCTGGCAAGCTGCAAGACACTTTGCGGCTCAAGCATTTCACAAACCGTGTCAAACAAACTGCGGATTCGATGCTCCGGCGTAAGCAAAGACGCATACTCCGCCAAAACGCGGTTCACCAGCGCCGAACGGCTGACGCCCTGCTCATATGCCATGCGGTCGATAGCGGAAACTACATCATCCATCAACACCAAACTGTATACACTTTTTTTCATAGCCCCACCTCGTTCCTTGCTATTATTGTATCACTACTAATATAATTTGTCAAGTAAATTATATAATTATTTTTACAAGTTTAATTTTTTATAAAAAAGACGAATGCGGAGTTTTCCACATTCGTCTCAGTTTGTCGAAAAAGCTTCGCTTTTTCACAAACTGTGTCCCTATTTCAAATGGAAAAGAGGGCTAGCCCCCTTTTCCAAGCCTTTTTCCCCTTGCAGCCCAGGTTCTTTCTGAATCAGGCGGCAGTTTTTCGACAGTCTCAGACGAATGCGGAGTTTTCCGCATTCGTCTTTTATTGGAACACAATATTTATGCCGCCGGAGCAGATGCGGAAGAAGCCGCCGGTGCTGCCGCATTGATATCGGGTTTCAGCTCTTTTTCCAGCTCCTGGCGCACAACAGCGATATAGCTTTTGCCGGTATTGACATTAAACTCTTTTCCGTTTTCGTCCAAAATCTGCAAAGGCTCAGTCACATCGCCTTTTTTCCATTGAATTTTCTGATATTTTCCGCCGCAGAAATAATATCCCGTTCCGGAAGTTAAAGCAAAATCGGTACAGTTGCCGTCCGGCTTTAAAGTTACTTTGGCAAACAGCACGAATACGTTTTTGTAAGAAAGCTGCGCACCCGTAGCCTCATCCACAATCGGGTTACTGTACTCGGTTTTGAGGTATGTGCCGCTGGCTGCGTCGTAAACCATCTGCACTTCCGTTGTGTTGGAAGCCAAAAACCTTACATGAGGTGCGTCGCCCCCGTTCAAGGTTACGGTTTTTCCCGGGGCGGCAAAATTCAAAAGCGTATTCTTTGAACCATCCGGCACAATGCCGTTTTGCGTCATGCCGGCGCTGATGAGCGCCGCATCGGTATACCAACAGTGCTCTTGATTTCGCGTTTTCCTGCGCTCTTCATCAAGCGCAAAAGAAGTTGTGCCCAAATACAGGCCGTTAATGTCCTGATAGGCGTACTCATTCAGCAGATTTTTCGCATAAATGCTTGTACCGATGTGCACCAAAACCGCATTGAGCGGCAAAGCAAACTGCAAATGCTGGTCGCGTGCGGAACGCACCGGCCCCGTGTTTGGCACACTCGCCGGATCAGCGAAAAACGCCATCAAACGGGTAATCCCGCCTTCGGTTTCCATTTCTAAAACGGCATCTGCCGATCCGATTCCGCGCTGCGGCAGTGCCTGGGCAATATTGCTCACCATAATGGCCACCGGGCGCTTTCCCGGCGTTTGGCCTTCCTTCAATGCCTCGCCGGTAATCAAGTTGACGTTAGGCGTGGGCTTGTCTGCATCCTGCTGCAGCCCCTCGCCGCTGGCCTTGGGTACATCTGCGCCGGAAGACGATGCCTCACCCTCGCCTTGCTGTGCACAGCCAAAGAGGGAAAATGCCATCACCAAAAGCATAACCCCTGCAAGCAGTCGTTTCGTCATTGTCATCCCCTTGCATTCCCGTCTATTGATTATTGTGCCGCAGAATCAGCCGAAGCTGCCGCCGCGGTATAGCTGAAGTTTTCAGCCTCGTCTAAGTCAACAACCGCAATATAACTGCGGCCGGGGTTTACTTTTACGTTTGTCAGCTCAGCGTCATCGTTGACAAGGCGCAGCACCTGATCAGCTGCACCCTTCTGCCAGCGAATCGGCTCTACGCGTCCGCCGTTGAAATAGTAGCCCAAACCGCCGAATTTATAGTCTACTTCCTGCAAATCCTTCGCTTCGTGGCCGGGGAACACATGAATATCCGTAAACAGTACAATGACGTTGTCAAACTTGAGCTGCTCGTCATTGTTTGCATCGACAGAAGGCTGCACTCCGCCTGCGGCTTTGGAATACTGGCTCATCATATACTTGCCTTGCTCTGCATCCCAATCGAAATAAGTTTTATAGCCGGCAGAGTGAACCACGGAAATTTTAGAAGCATCTCCTCCGGTGAGCACGCGCGGCTCCTCATTGTAAGGAACAAAGTCAAAGAAGGTGCTCTTATAAGGGTCAATGCTGGAATCATAGCCAAACTGCTCGATGGTCTTCGTAATTTCCTCACCGCTCGTGACATAAGTGTGCTCAATGGCTACGCCGCGGGCACGGAAATCACTGTCACGGTGGCCCAAAGTAGAAAGAACGTCGCCGTTCAAGTCAAAATCGCTGTAATCATAGTTGTTCTTGTACTCTGTCTGCACCACGCTTTCACCCACATGGACATACATCGGGTGGAAGGGCAGAATCAGCTGGAAGAACTGATGACGCGCCGAACGAACGGGGCCGACACGAGGCATGGTTTCATAGTTCTCATACAAGGCCATAAAACGGGTAATGCCGCCCTCGGCCTTGATTTCCACCAAAATATCAGCATCAGACAAGCCTGCCTGCGGGCGCGCCTGCTGAGTGGCGCCTTCTGAAATATTGTTTACCATCACAGCGGTGAAGCGGCGGCCTTCGGGATAGTCCGCACCTTTTTCAAGGCCGGTTAAAAGAGCGGCATTGTACGGCTCTTCCTCCTGAACCGGCTGGGAAGCCGACTGCGCCGCACCGGCAGAACCCGAAGCGGATTGGCTTTCCGTGGAAGAGGTTTTGGAACAAGCGGTCATGGAAGCAGCTGCAATGCACAGCGCCAAAAAGATGGAAACAAAACGTTTCATGCAATCTCTCCTATGATGTTTTTTGAATAAAGCGGCAAAAAGCAAGACGCGGTATGCGTCCTGCCCATGTTTCACAAGATGTTATTTCCATGAATACATTTATATATAATACCGAAAAAGTAACAATTTGTAAAGACTAACGCCGTTTTTTCACAAAGCATTTTTACAAATTTAAAATTACGGTTATTCTTCATCCACAAAGTTACAAAAAAGCGGGAAAACAGCTTAAATTTACTTTTAAAAGGTGCTTTAGAAAAGGTTTTTTCAAAGGGAAGGCTGCTTTTCTTAGCTTGAAATAAAAAATTTTAAAAAAAGAGTTGACAAACACCTTTGGTGTGTGTATAATAAAAAAGCACTGTGAGTGACACACATGAGCCACTAGCTCAGTCGGCAGAGCACCTGCCTTTTAAGCAGGGTGTCCGGAGTTCGAATCTCCGGTGGCTCACCATAAAATCAAAACGGTATAGATGCCATTGGCGAAAAGCCAGTGGCATCAACCGTTTCCGGGCTTTTTCAGCTCAAAAATTCACGGATGATTCCATAGATGCCAACCGCTGTTTCCCCCTAACTGGTGGGATTCGAACCCCCTCTTCTGGGAGGTTGGCAAAACCAGAAACCATGTAGCGCCCTTTTTGAAGCATCAATTTTCAAAAAGGGCGCTATTTTTCTATCAATAGAATACACAAAATTTGAGGCGTCAATTTGTTGGTCACGACGGGCCATCAGATTGGCGCCCTTTTTGCTTTCAGACAAATTTAAAAAGGGCACTGAATGTCAGGAAGTAGTAAATGAACCGAGAACAGTTTTTTCAGGAGCTTCGCACCGCTCTCCACCGTGAGGGTTTCACTCCGCAGCCGGAACAGGATGAATTGCTTCCTGTGGAGTGGGATGGTCTCCCCCTTTGCCGGATCACAGCGGACGGAGGCGTTCGCTACTGGCAGGAGGATGTAGCGACGCCGGAACGGGAACGAGCCTGTGAGCGAGCCACCGATCTGGCCTGCACCGTGCGGGAGTACATGACGCTGCTGGAACAGGCTCCGCTCCTGCAAGCCCAAAGCCTGACCGGTGACTACCGCCTGCTGGCTGACTTCAACGGAGCCGTGTTGGCTGCCCATCCCACCCGGCTTGGCGTCCAATTCGTCACATGGGACTGGAGCTTTGACCGCACAGGTCTCAACCAGGGCAATTACTTTCAGGAAAACTATGTAGGTGCCAAGCAGGACTTCGCCATCCGCGCCGGCCTCATTTCCAAACAGCAAATCTTCAATCAGGAGCAGCTTATCGAAATCTACCGGTGCTGCTCTGACACCTTAGACGCTGGTTTTGACTTGACTGCCGAGCAGGAAAAGTGCATCCGGGGCGTTCAGGAGCAGATTGCCATTGCAGCTCCCGATGCTCTGGAGCGCATAAGAGAGCAGGAGCAACACCCCATGGAACCCTACAACCAGGAACCGATCATGTAATATTCAGGCGCCGGAGTTTTAGAAATAAGACTCCGGCGCTTTTTTGCTTTACTGAAAGGAGCATACCACCAATGACACGCTACTTCATGCGGGATACACCGCTGTGCCAGATGGAACAGCAGATGATGACCCCGCCCTATTTCAAGCCCAGGGGCCATGGCCGATACTATCCCGGTTTCAAATATAGCAGAGATGACATGGAGTGCCCATACTGCATGAACTTCAGACGAAAGCATCCCTGCCCTTTGGGGCAGTGCGTCTGTCTGGATGAACGGATCGTGGCCGGTGCGATTGACCTCAACGAGTTTGTCAGGGATTGCTTCTTCCCTGAAGCGGGAGTGCAGCTTCAGGCCCGCTTAGAGAGGAGTTTCAATGGCTGCTCCATTGGATTTTTCCTGAGCGATAGTCATCGGGAGCGTTGGCAGCACTGGCGTGCGCGTTGCTATCGAATGTCAGACCGTGATCTGGCCGCACTGTTTCTTCTCACGGCGTATGGGGACATCTGGCGCAGGATGATCTGGAAGTTTGATGCCAGTGGGTTTGACTTCCAATCTGTCCAGCTCGCCGGCATCCAACCGGAGCTGTACAGTGTTTATCAGGCGGCCAAAGCCATCTCCACCGGCAGCCGCAATATCATTCTTGCCGATCTCGCATCCCCCGAATTGGTCACAGATGAGGCGTTCCACCTGATTGTCTGCGCTCTGCTTCTGGCTAAGTACGGAGATGCGATTTTGAATTTTGAAGGAAAGTAAGGTGATGCAATGTGATGATGCAAGCAGTTCTGAGCAACGCCGACCACCCGGAATACGGTGTTGCGACGATTCCTCTTCCCATTCCCAGAAATCAATACGACCACTGCGTTGCGCTGTTGGAGGCACTGGAGATCGGCGATGCCTCTGAAGCCGACTGCCGCTTGGACTCGCTCGATAGTGCTTGGCCCGTGCTGAATCGGCTGGTATGCACCAAAGTCAACCTTGATGAGTTGGACTATCTGGCAAAGCGGCTGGACAGCTTTACTGTGGGCGAGTTTTCGCAATTTCAGGCGATGGCTGAAAAGCTGAATCTCACCAGCATGAAGGATCTCATCAACCTGACCTTCTGCTGCCAGCAGGCGACGGTGATCACGGACTTCACAAATTTGAAAGAGGTTGGCCGTGATCACTACATGAACATCCATGGCGGGTGTGCCAGCATGGAAGAACTGGAACAGCTGGACGGAGTGGAAACCGCTGTCCTGTTGATTGAGGACAATGAGGGAACCGTCACCCGCTATGGCGTGGTCTATGACAACGGTATGCAGCTTTCACAGCTCTATGATGGGAAGCACCTGCCCTGCTATCACTATGAGGCCGATATGACTGCCGTCGGAATATCCCCCCGACAGGAACCGGAGAATAGCAAGAATGTCACCTGGGTCTACCTCCCCGCATCCAAAGGACAAATTGAGCGTGCCATGCAGCGTTCCGGCATTACCGAGCCAAAGGATATGCGTCTCTGGATAGCCGACAGCTCATTTCCGGAGGAAGTGGATGTAGCACTGGACTTCCGGTGCGATAACATCCACGAACTCAATGAGCTGGCGCTGGCTGTGGAGAAGTTTTCGATTCATGACCGCAAGAAGCTGGGGGCAGCAGTAAGCATGGCCAAGCCGGAAAACGCCAGCCAGATCCGCCGTCTGGCGGAAAACATGGATCTGTTTGAATTCGCCCCCGGCGCTCATACCCCCGAGGAATATGGGAAATACATGATTCAGAGATCCGGCCATTTTGAGTATGACCCCAATCTGGACGAGTTTTATGACTACGAGCGGTATGGCCTGCAGCACATGGACTATCAGTCGGGCGTGTTTACCGACCGCGGCTATATCGCCTATGTCGGCACAGTAGATCTGGAGGAACTGATGGCAGAAGGCCCGGTGGATCAGTGCCAGCGGGAACAGGAGGTTCAGATGGGAGGAATGGCATGATCCAACTCTTTATGAGCCGCAGCGGGAGTTCTGTCATTGTCCCGCTCCGGTTTCCCGCATCTCAGAGCGCCATCACTGAAGCCTCCTGCCAGCTCGATGGGGCCAGCAGAGAAGGAAAAACAAAGAACGTTGAGCTGAAAAGTGTGATCGCCAATCTGCCGTCGTACCTCGGCGGGTTTGAACCTGACTCCAGAACGCAGCTTGCACAACTGAATCGGCTCGCAAGCATCATTGCCAAAATGGACTCCCGCGAACGAAATATCTATGCCGGCGCCTTGGATTGCAACAGCATCAATGATCTGAACGATATGATTCGTGTGGCGGAACAGGTGTCGGACTACATTCTCATTCCCAATGTCAATTCAGATGTGGCACTTGGCCGCTATGTCGCTGTTGCCGGTCAGATTCAGGGTGATCCCAGATTCCCCGAAGCAGCCTGGCCCTATCTGGACTTCGCAAAAATCGGCGCAGAATACTATGCCGAGCATGGCGGCGCCTATACCTATGCGGGCTATGTGCTCCGCAAGCAGGATGATGAGCTTGCACCCACCGCTCTTGGCCAAGAGGCACAGATCCGGCTGGCTGTCCTGTAACAATGCCATTGCGGATCAGCTCCTTTCTCAAAGTTCCAGGACTGATCACAGGCGCACTGGAGAAATTCGCGGTCATGTGTCACCACCAGAACCACCCGGCCCTCGTCCGCCAGTTCCCATGCGCAACAGGCCACTTCCTGCATTCTTGCATAGTCCAGACCACTGGTGGGCTCGTCGAATACCAGCAGCGTCTTTTGGGACAGCATGGCGGTAGCCACCGCCAAACGCTGTTTCTGGCCGCCGGAGAGAGACATAGGGTGCTTTTCCCGGAACGCAAGCAAATGGAGCCGCTCCAACACCTCCTGGATGCGCTGGTCAGAGAGTCCTTCCATAGCCAACTGACACTCTCCCCATACGCTGTCGGAAAAGAGCTGATGGTTCACATCCTGCATGACGCAGTAGGCAATCCGCTGCCGCTGCTTCGCACCAAGGATGCGGCCGTTGAGGCGGATCGTTCCGGCACTCTCCCGCATCAGGCCGCACAAGCAGCGGGAAAGGGTGCTTTTTCCCACGCCATTGTCACCCGTGACGGCCAGCACCTCTCCCGGGCGGGCGGAGAAGGAAAGGTTTTGAAATACCGGCGGCTCCCGCTTGTACCGGCAGCTCAGTCCCTCCACAGACAGTCCATCCTGTTCCCCCGCGGCGCGGGAGGGCGGCAGAGTCACCTGAGTAGGCGTGAGTGTGCGAAGGCCCAGAGCGATCCGTTCTGTCTCAGCCAGCCGCCGGAATTCTGCTCCGCTCCAGATCCGCTCCACGATCCCGTCCCGCAGATAGACAGCCCGATCTATGAGATCCGCCAGAAAGTACAACCGATGCTCCGCAATGAGAATGGTGTGTCCCCGACTTTTCAGGTATGCGATTTGATCATGGAGTCTTTCGATGGTTTCCCGATCCAAATTGGCCGTAGGCTCATCCAGAATGTAGAGCTTCGGCCCCATGGCATAGACCGAGGCAAAGGCCAGCAGCTGCTTTTCTCCGCCCGACATGGCGAAGATGTTCCGCCCCCTCAACCGCTTCAGATGCAGGCGGTCGGTGGTATCATCCAGCCGATGGAGGATCTCACCCCGGGTCATACCCTGATTTTCCAGGCCAAAGGCCAGCTCACTGTCGGAATCCATGTTGAAAAACTGATTTTTGGGTTTCTGGAAAACAGACCCCACCTGCCGGGCCAGCTGGTAAAGAGGTTGTTCCCGCACCGGCGCGCCGTGGAGCAGGACCTGTCCGGTCAGCGTGCAGTCCTCCGTAAATGCCGGGATCAGGCCGTTGACCAACTTCGTGATGGTGGTCTTTCCGCAGCCGGAAGCGCCGCAGAGCAAGACACACTCGCCCGGTCGGATGGTCAGATCCACATGGGTGAGGGTGCCCACTTCTTTTGTATAGGAAAAGGACACATCTTGCAGCTCTACCATGGAAACACCCCCAATTTGGCCGCCAGAAGGGCAGCAGTCAACCCCACGCCCACGACAAATGCGGCGCTGTCCACCGGCGAGGCCCACAGCTCCACCAGACTGGTCTTAGGCGCCGGGTCCTCGATTCCCCGGGTTACTGCCGCTGCGGACAGCTCCTCCGCAGTGCCGGTAGCGGAGACCATCAGGGGAACCATGATTCCCTCCAGCTTTGCCAATCCCCGGATGCCCCGCAATCGCATCGCATCCCGGATATAGCCTGTCTCTTCCCGAATGGCTGGGAAGTACCGCAGCGTCACCGAGACGGCTACGATCAGCCGCTGAGGGAAATGGATCTTCCGCATTCCAGCCACCAGATAAGGCATAGGCGTCCGGCGAAGCATCAGAAAGCCGAGCATCAGGCAAGGCATCATTCGGCGGGCATAGTTGGCAAAAATAGAGAAGCTGGTAGCAACCCATCCCGGCGCAGCCGGCAGAATCCAGTATTGCAGGCACAGGATTCCTCCGAAGATCAAGATGCTTTTCCCCACCATGGCAAAGCAGCGATGGAGCAGCATCAGGAGCAGGAGAAAACCGATCCATATCATTTCCATCCAAAAAGGTTGCTCACTAAAGGCTGCCAGATTGGCGAAAACCAGCAGAGCAAGACCCACCCTGGGGTCGAACACCAAACAGCGCCGTGCCTCCTCCATGTTACAGAATCCCCGCCTTCTCAAAGTGCTTGCGGAACATTCCTTTGGCCAGCAGGATACCCAGAATAGCTCCCACGATAGGCGCCCCCACCAGAACCACGATCATACCCGGGGAAGTCAATGCCGCCAAGGTGGAGACATAGGCTTCCGGCATTCCCTGCTGGCTGATCTGCGCCAGAAAACTGTCCCGCATGATCCAGACAGGCAGCGGCGAGCCAATCATCCCCAGCGAGAAAAACACGTAGGCCAGAGCATTACCACGGAAAGACCGGTAATGGCTACAGATCCGGCAAAGCTCCGCCAGGATGCAGCTCACCGCAAAAGCAATGAGAATCACCACCGTAAATTGGCCAGTAACAAAGTAGATCAAGGCCGTAATAAAGCCCATCAGGACCACTGCGCCGGTCTTTGGCACCTTAGTACACATCATCAGGAATGGGATACCCGCAAATACGGCGATCAGGCCAGGCATCAAGATCCAAAGCAGGGGATGCAGACCGCTGAGAAGCATAAAAGCAAAGTTGATGACAAAGTAGATGGCGGAGAAAATTCCCACCGTAATGATGTCCTTTCCCGTCATCCCTTTTTTCTGCGTGTTCATGATGTACCGCTCTCCTTCAACATAGTTAGATTATGCTAACCGTTATTTCTGAGAAAAGGCGCTCAGCGCGCCCCTCCTTACTGAGTATAGCGACACATCGCCGTTCTTTCTGCTCCGATTGGGCGACTTTATCCCATTTAGTCATGGAATTTAGCGCTGTGACAGAGATGTACCATCTTCACCATACAGAATCGGTCCGAAACCGCCATGCTGATCTTGGTGGACAGCTTCAATCCGGTTCGAGGGATGTGGCGGTAATAGGGCTCCTCGGCCAGCACCCTGACCCCGCCGCCGATTTTCCCGGCCAGCTCCGATGCGGAATCCACATAGAAGAACATCTGCGCATCCCCGTGGCCCACCTGCTTCATGTACTTTTTCCGCATCATGGCCATACCGCTTTTACTCACGGAGTCAAAGACGATTTCAATCTCTCCAAACCCCGTGAGCATCCGCAGGAGTCCCACAACCTTGCTTTCCTCAAAATAGTGGAACAGGCCGCCAGCGGTGACCAGAATAGGAGCATCCGGCACATCAGCGCGGATCTGCTTGATCCAGTCCTCGGCAAAGGCGTCTCCGGCGAGATAGGTCTCCCGCTCCGGCTCCGGCAGCAGCTCTCGCCGGTATTCCACCACATGGGGCAGATCCACGGCATACCAGTGCGACCTTCCATTGTCGCAGCGGTAATAGACCGTCTCCAGGCCACAGCCGAGCTGGACGATCACACCGTCCGGCCTGCGCTCCAGAAAGGCCCGGATGATCCGGTCCAGATTGGCGGACCGGGCGGCGGAGGCCAGCAGAGTATACTGGCTCTGTCCGTCCTGCTCCGGCAGGCTGGAAGGCAGTTTCTTTTTCAGTTCCAGCGCCTTTGGATCGTACAGGATCTGCGGGCAGTACTCGCTGGCATAGATCCTGCCCAGCATGGGGACAAACAGCGTGTCCTCTACAACACCCAACTTGGACATGGTCAACCCTCCTATTTGGACGAATTACTTTCTGCCCACAAGCAGCCGGGAAGAGCCCAGCATCATCATGGCAGCCCGGCGGCGGGAGCCGAAGGCTTCTTCTGCGGTATCAATGAGCCGGACATCCTGATAGCCCATCTCCCGCAGTTTTTGAGCAAAGGCGTCCATATCGCCGTACAGCTTGGGCTTCATATCATCGTTCAGCGCGAAGACGCCGCCTTTTTTCAGCACCCGCAGGCTCTCCAGCAGCAGCTTGTGCATATCGGCTCCCATGACATTGTGGTAGACATAGTTGCTGATGACCGCGTCAAAACTCTCATCGGGAAAATCCAGATGATTGGCGTCGCCATGCCGGAACACACACCGGGAGGCCACGCCTTCACTTGCGGCGTTTTTCTCACAGAGGGCCTTGCTGTAATTGTAAACAGCTCCCCAGTAGTCCATGCCAGTGACCTTTGACTCCGGCCAGGTCAGGGCCGCACGAATCGACAGGGCTCCGGAGCCGCAGCCGACTTCCAAGAGACTGCCCTGGCCGTCATAGTCCAGATGAGAGAGAACGACCCGGTGAACCTGTTCCATGATCCCGCCGCCGCCAAAGGCATACTGGCGCCTGATCCATGTGATCCAGACCAGCAGGGCCACCAGCGCCGCTGCAACAACAGAGAACAGAACGCCAAGAACCGTGATATGGAACACCGAAAAGGAGAGTACGGCTAAAACCACGGCCAGAGCTGTGATGCCACCGATAATGTAGAACACGGGATTGGACATCCAGCTTCCGTAGTCTTCGCCGTGGCTGCCGAGACGGATTTCTGCTTGTTGATTACGCTTTTGCTGCATTCGATTTTCCTCCCTGTCATTCAATATTTGTGTACAATTCGTTTACGGGTGTTTCTCCTTCGCCTTCCGGCAGACAAAGGACGCCATGCCCTGAACGGTGCGAACCTTTGCCGGCCCGAATGTTTCCTCCAGACGATGCCACAGGCTCTCCGCCGTCTCAAAGGGCGGGGTGAACCAGCCCTTTGGCACATACAGTCTGCGGACCAGCCAGTCCGTGCGGCGGTTTTGTCCCCTCACATAGAAGCAGCCGCAGAAGGTCCCGCTGGGCCGCAGTACACGAAAGATCTCCCGCCAGGCGGCCTCCTTGTCCGGGAACGCATGAAAGCCGTTGAGTGAGAGTGCGATGTCGAAACTGCCGTCCCCAAAAGGCAGCCCCCCAACATCCCCCTGCTGAAAACGCACATGGGAAAGTCCCTCGCCCCGGCATTTTGCCCGTTCCAGCATCTCCAGCGAGTAATCCAGGCAGGTGATCTCCGCCTCCGGCATTTCCCGGTAGAGGGGCATGGTCAGTATGCCGGTACCCACGGGGACTTCCAGCAGTCTTCCGGAAAACCCCTCCGGTATTCCGGAAAGGGCGGCGCAAAGGTAGTCTTGGGTTTCCGCCCGGCCCATTCCCCATACCAGGCGGCATACTGCCTGGCCTGACAGGGTGGAACAGGTGATCATGCCATCATAAAATGTCCGTTTGCCTCCCAATCCCCGGTAGGCGTTTTGAATCCGCTCTTTTTGTCCCATTTTTTCACCTTCACTCACTCAAGCACCCAGCGCCACATCCAGCGTCATCATGAGGGTAAAACCGACTGCAAACAGAATAGTCCCTATATTGGAGTGCTTTCCCACTGACATCTCCGGGATCAATTCCTCTACTACCACATAGACCATCGCCCCGGCGGCAAAGCTCAGGGCGTAAGGCAGTACCGGAACCAAAATCCCCGCCAGAAGGATGGTCAGAATCGCACCTATGGGCTCCACTGCACCGGAAAGCGTTCCGTACAGAAAGGATCGGGATTTGGAAAATCCCTCCGCTTTCAGAGGCATAGATATGATCGCACCCTCCGGGAAATTCTGAATGGCGATCCCCAGAGAAAGGGCCAGAGCCCCCGTCAGCGTGATACCGCTGTCTCCGTAGAGCCACCCGGCATAGACCGCCCCTACCGCCATTCCCTCCGGAATATTGTGCAGCGCCACAGCCAGGGTCAGCATGGTCGTCTTTCCAAGACTGCTTTTGATGCCCTCAGCCTCCGCGCTGCCGCGGTGCAGATGCGGGATCAGCCGATCCAGTCCCAGCAAGAAAAAGACGCCGAGCCAGAAACCCACAACGGCGGGGACAAAGGACCACCGCCCCATGTCCGCTGCCTGCTCCATCGCGGGCAGCAGCAGGCTCCAGATGGAAGCCGCCACCATGACCCCCGCCGCAAAGCCGGTGAGCGCACGCTGTACCATCTCACCCAAATTGTTCCGCATAAAAAAGACGCAGGCCGCCCCCAGCGTCGTCCCGGCAAAGGGAATCAGCAGCCCTTGCCATAGTTCAATCGGCATATTCTCCTCCAATCTAACCGTGAATGTATTCCGCAAAGTCGATCCGGACGATTCGGAGGCACATAGGTCCGTCGGCCAGCAATGCCAGGGCTGACGGAAATGATAGAACGCAGGATGAGGAACGCCTGTACGGAACCCATTTTGATTTCGCGCTTCTCCATAGTCCAACTTTTTAAGGGTAGGTACTCTATCTTGATTATAGTTAGCCGTCACTAACCAGTCAAGTCATTTTCTCTATTTATAAATCATTTTCCCTCTAAGTCGCTTTTCCAGATTTATGAGTACATGGAACCAATCGCTTTTTATACCCCTTCCGATCCAGCTGCAGATTGACAATACGCTGCAAGTTCGATATACTTTACATATACCCCTAATGGTATGGAGGCGACTATTGTGAGACAGTGCATGGATGCGGATAATCTACACCGCAGACTCAAGAAAATCATTGGTCAGGTTCAGGCGATTGACCGAATGATAGATGAAGATGTCCCCTGTGAGGATGTTCTTGCTCAAATCAATGCTGCCAAATCTGCGCTTCACGGATGCGGAAAGGTGGTTTTGGAGGGGCATATTCGCCACTGTGTCCGGGATGGCATTGAGCACGGGGATGCGGATAAAACAATCGAAAGTTTTACAAAAGCTGTAGAACGATTTTCCAACATGGGTTAATACCAAATGAGGCAGCCGAAAGGCTGCTTTATTTCTTGACAAAATATACCCCCATGGGTATAATATACATATACCCCCTACCGTATGAAAGAGAGGAACAATCATGAAAGTGCTTGTCAAAAGGCTCGAATCGTTATTGGAATTGGGCGGCATCAAAAAGGATATTATCTTTTTAGTTATCTCCGGAGCTGCAGTGCTGCTTAGTCTGCTGGATGTCCGTCCATTTCCTTTTGATATGGCATGGATTGCGATTATCCTGTGTGGTATTCCGATTATTTTAGAGGCGATTATTGGTCTGGTCACCTCCTTCGATATAAAGGCGGATGTGCTGGTATCATTGGCTCTGATTGCCTCTGTTGCGATTGGTGAAGATTTTGCCGCAGGTGAAGTGGCGTTTATCATGCAGCTTGGCAGCCTACTGGAGGAACTGACTGTAGCCAAAGCCCGTGCCGGGATTGAAAAGTTGGTGCATCTGACACCGCAAACGGCTCGGGTGCTGCGCGATGGAAAGGAAAACATTGTTCCTGCTGAACAGGTGCAGGTTGGAGATCTGCTCCGCGTTCTGCCGGGAGAAAGCGTGCCGGTGGATGGCAGAATCGTATCTGGGCAAACCTCGATCAATCAGGCTGTGATGACTGGTGAATCACTGCCCGTAGACAAGACAGTGGGGGACGAAGTGTCCAGCGGCACAGTGAATCAGTTCGGCGCTTTTGAGATGGAAGCCACAAAGGTGGGTGAGGACAGTTCGATTCAGCGTATGATCCGTCTGGTGCAGAGTGCAGATGCAGGAAAAGCCAAAATTGTAGGGCTTGCCGATCGTTGGGCAACCTGGATCGTTGTGATCGCCTTGAGTGCCGCAGCCATCACTTGGCTTATCACAGGGGAGATCATCCGTGCCGTAACCATTCTGGTGGTATTTTGCCCCTGCGCTCTGGTGTTGGCTACCCCTACCGCAATCATGGCCGCCATCGGAAACGCCACAAAACACGGCTTTTTGGTGCGCGAGGGGGATGCGCTGGAGCGGCTCGCAAATGTAAAAGTAATAGCCTTTGACAAAACAGGCACGCTTACATACGGGAAGCCAAAAGTCATGGATGTTGTAAGCGTATCCGATCAATATACAAAAGAACAGATTTATCGTTTGGCCGCTTCTGTTGAACTGCTGTCAGAACACCCTCTGGGCAAAGCCGTAGTAAACTGCTATAAAAGCGAATACGGTGCGGAACTGGAACCAGTGCATCATTTCCAGATGATTCCCGGCAGAGGAGTTTGCGCACAAACAGAGGCAGCAGAACTCCTGGCAGGTAATCTGGAACTTTTGAATGAACATGGCGTCTTTATGGAATCGGTTCCCACAGTGGATGAAACGATCTGCAAGGGCGGGACTATTATCTATCTTTCGGCAGACGGTATGCTTGCCGGCTATCTCACTCTCTCCGATACGCTGCGGAAAGAAAGCGCAGATATGATCCATACGCTTTTTGAACTAAATGTACAGCCGGTATTGTTGACCGGAGATCATGAGAGTGCCGCAAACGCCATTGCAGGTCAGCTGGACATTCATGAAGTACACGCCAATTGCTTACCAGAGGACAAGCTGAATTCCATTGGCGCATATCAGGAAACAGGGAAACCCGTGTGCATGATCGGGGACGGCATCAATGATGCTCCAGCCTTGAAAAAAGCAGATGTGGGCATCGCTATGGGCGGCGTTGGCAGCGACATTGCTGTAGACGCAGCAGATATCGCGCTGGTAGATGACGAAGTAAAGGAACTGCCGCATTTGATTGAGCTTTCCAAGCGAATGATGACAACGATCAAGTGCAATCTGACATTTTCTATGGCTCTTAATTTTTTGGCCATCATTCTCGCCATCAGCGGGACTTTGAACCCTGTAGTCGGAGCATTAGTACATAATGCGGGCTCAGTACTTGTTATAGCAAACTCTGCAATTTTATTGAATTGGGAAAAAAGATAATGCTATTTCACATTCGATAAAAACATATGAATCCAAAAGAGGGAGTGCCGCCACCGGAATGTATCCGGCGGCAGCACGCCTCTTTTCGTGATGCTTGAGCAAAGGCTTTTCTCAGAGCTTCCACTGGCCGGACTCTTTACGGCCGGATACGAACGCTTGATACAGGCCCTCCTGGGCCATGAGCTGGCTGTGGGTGCCCCGCTGAACGATCTGTCCGCCGTCCAGCACCAGGATCTGGTCGGCGTTGCGGACCGTCTTCAGCCGGTGAGCGATCATCAGAATGGTCTTGTTCCGAGTCAGGGCTTCAATGGCCTTTTGCAACCGGTCCTCATTCTCCGGGTCTACATTGGCGGTGGCTTCATCCAGAATCACGATGGGAGCATCCTTCAGGATAGCCCGAGCAATGGAGATGCGCTGCTTCTCGCCGCCGGAAAGACTGGAACCGCCCTCGCCGATGACGGTGTCATAGCCTTGGGGCAGGGTGAGAATGAAGTCGTGGCAGCAGGCCTTCTTCGCCGCGGTCACCACTTCCTCGTGGGTGGCATTGGGGCATCCAAACTTGATATTGTTTTCCACTGTGTCAGCAAAGAGATAGACTCTCTGAAATACCATGGAGATCTGATCCATCAGGTCCTCCAGAGTATAGTCCTTCACATTCTGACCGCCCACCAGGACGGCGCCGCTCTTCACATCCCAGAACCGGGCGATGAGATTGCACAGCGTGGTTTTCCCGGAGCCGCTGGGGCCCACGATGGCGGTGGTGGTTCTGTCCGGGATGGCGAAGGATACATCCCGCAGGATAGGCCGCTGGTCATAAGAGAACGAAACATGGTCGAAGGTAATGCTGTGCTCCCTGGGCGTGCCGGCCCGACCGGTCTCTGCCAGCTGGGGCATGGCGTCCGTCTCATCGGCATGGGCCATGCAGCTGCTGACGATACGCAGTAGGGACATGCCGCTGCCCGCCGAGGAGATCTGAGCAAAGACCAGAAAGGACATGATGACCACCATTAGAGCATTGGCCAGAATCATCGTTCCGGAGAGATAGAACCATACCGCCGCAAGCATCATGGCCACGCTTCCCAGCTGGAGCGCGATCCCCTGCGCCATAATATAAGGGGTGAACATCTTTTCGATGTTCAGGTTGCTGCGGCAGTTGTATTCCAGTGCTTCCTGCAGGGTGTGGTCGCCCCGTCCGGTGAGGTTGAAGGACTTCACCACGCTCATGCCCTGCACATACTCCAGCACCGCCTCCACCAACTTGGCCTCGGACTTCTGACGGTGCGGGGCGAGGGCGGCGGATTTTTGCTCCATGGCGGAGGTGATGAACAAATAAACTGCTGTGGCCGCCACCACAATGAGACCGATCCGCCAGTCAAAAATCAGGATCATCACCGTAAAGACCAGAGCGTTGAGCATCCCGCCCAGCATGGTCACCAACACCATGGGGGCCACAGTCTCCACATTGTCCAGTACAGTGGTGCAGACCCCGGTGAGCTCTCCCAGGCTGTTGTCGTTGAAGTAGCCCATGGGGACGGATTTCATCCGCTGCCCGATGGCCACGCGCTTATTGGCCGCCATGAAGTACCCGGCGTGGGTCTGCTGGAGTTGGGAGAAATACTTGGTCACGGCGCTGCCCAGAATACTGACTGCCAACAGACCCAGCGCCTGCCACGCCGTGGCATAGCCGGTTTTTCCATCCAGCAGAGCCAGGATGGTGTAGTAAATGGCGGCGATCTCAAACATATGGAACACCGCGTTGAAAAAGCAGGCGATCACCGAGCGCCGGATGTTGCGCTGTTCCTCACCGGCAAACCGCCAGATACCTCTGAATGTCTCAATCATACCGTTTCTCCCTCCTTTACACCCATGTGAGCCTGCCACAGATCGGCGTACAACGGGCAATGGCGCAGCAGTTCTTCATGTCTGCCCTGTGCCTCGATGCTTCCATCCTTCACCACCACGATCTGATCTGCGCCGGTGATGGTGGACAGGCGGTGGGCAATGACGATGACCGTCTTACCCTCCACCAGTTTTGCCACTGCCCGCTGGACCACTGCTTCATTCTCCGGATCAATGTAGGCGGTGGCCTCGTCCAGAATCACCACGGGGGCGTTTTTCAGCATAGCCCGGGCGA
>NBJMC04203__coassemble_158_pt1 | contig 70520 bp, 70 predicted proteins | sample NBJMC04203__metabat2_high_PE_050 | metagenome-assembled genome bin NBJMC04203 | reverse complement strand
TATGATTCACTTTTTCTGCGGCAGATTTCCAGTGAATCATGCTATGATTCACTTTGCAGGTCTTGCCCGGCAAAACCCGCCCCTTGTGCATTGGTCAGCAGATAACGGATGACGTTGATTTTGAGAATCTTGTAGGCGTTACCCAGTTTGAGGGCTCCGATTTCCCCTTCTCCCAGCAGATCATACGCCGCATGACGGCTGATGCCCAACATAGTTTGCAGTTGCCGGACCGTTACCACATCGGGATAGTCGGCAAACAGCAGACCATAGCAGGCTTTCAGCTCTTTTTCCGGGATGAGGCGTTTCGCAGACATGCGACCCTCATAGAATGGAAATATACGGATTGGATAATCATAGGCAGATCTCCTTTCTGTAAATATCTGCGAATGCTCCATTGAACTTTCGCAAATTTGATAAGGATATTATAATTCGCAAAAATGCGAACGTCAATATATTTCGCAAATTTGTTACAATTTCCTTGTAAAAAGAGGACGGGTAGGGTACAATGAATACAAAAAGACGCGCCCACGGGAAATCCGTGGACGCGATAACGGCTTGGAGAGGAGCAAAACCGTGACGACCGGAGAAAAAATCAAACGGATACGCCGCCATCGGCAGATGACGCAGAAGGAACTGGGAGAAAAGATCGGGCTGGGCGCAGGCGGTGCCAACCGCATCGCTCAGTATGAGATGGGGTACCGGATTCCCAAAAAGCCGCTGCTGGAGAAGATGGCTGAAGTACTGAACGTATCCGCGATGGCCTTGTCGGAAGGCGGAAACGGTGCTGCCGTTGATATGATGGAGCAACTATTCTGGCTGGATGAGGAAGTCCCTGGCATTATCAATCTGGTCCGGACACAGCGGTCCGAGACCCGGTACAATGCCAACCAGGATTTTTCGCTGTGCTACGATGACAACGATGACTGGCCGCCGGACAGCCCTGTGGCCATGTGGTTCAATTCGACGGTCTTGAACGATTTCCTCAAAGATTGGACGGAAGTGCAGCGGAAGCTTCGCCAAGGAGAGATTACCGAAGCAGAATACTTTGAGTGGAAGATCTGCTGGCCGGAAAGTGCGGATAAATAGGGGATGACAGAAGTGTGACAATAGAATGCCACTGGGATAAAGGTTGGAGCGAGTTATTATAGGCTTTTGAATATCCGATTTTTCCCTATCTTTTTTGAAATGCTAATTTATTCATTTTCGGATATTAGCTAACAAAAGAGGCTCCGTTCAATCGAAAGCCAATAAGAAAATGGGAAAACCTAAGTAGGGTCGATAGTGTTACAAAAGAATTTAATTCAAGAGTCCTAATATATTCATCTTTTCTTCGAATGAATATCGCTTTAATGTCCTTGGGATGTCAATGTACTCCATTTATGGGCCTCCGGGTGTCCGTTCTATAATTTAGTTTGTCTAACAGAGGATAACGAAAAACTATAATATTAGCTCTTTTTCATTATATCAAAGAGTGGTCACTTTTCTTAGATACATAGATATTTGTTTTCTATATACGAAGTCGTAAAAACAGGGCAGTGTGCCACCGAAACACACTACTTTGTCCGCTTGTTTGAAATGCAAAGCCAAAAGTTGTGTTGACGGCGCACCTGCCTTTCGCTATAATAAAACTGCATTAGTTTGTCCGCTAGTCTGCGCGTTGACGGCTGAATTTGTGTAGGAGCTTTGGCATGAAAAGGGCTGATGAATACAAAAAAATATTTGACCGCTATGGCGGAATGATGCGTACAAAGGATCTGCAAAAGGAAAAGATCCAGTACCGAACTTTGCAGCGCCTGATTGACCAAGAAGTGGTGGAAAAAGTTCGCTATGGCTATTACCAGTGGATCAATCCGGAAGACTTCAGCGAAGTTGGAACGGTGATCCGACTGTTCCCGGATGCCGTCTTTTGTATGGAAACTGCTCTGCGTTACTATGAGTACAGCGACCGCACACCCGCTGAATGGCACTTGGCTGTCAGCAAGGATTCCGGGAAATCGCGGTTCAAAATTGACTATCCGTTTGTTAAACCGCACTATATGGAACCATCCTGGCTGGAGGTAGGGCTTACATCCGGGACCATGGATGGGCATAAGGTTCGTATTTATGACAAAGATCGCGTGATTTGTGACTGCCTGCGGTATCGCAACAAGATGGACAAGGAAATTTTCAATAAGGCTGTGCAACGATATATTGCAGACCCAGAAAAAAGCATCCCGCACCTGCTGGAGTATGCAGAGGTGCTGAGAGTCAAAAAGATTGTAAAAGAATTGATAGGAGTGTGGCTTTAATGGCGGATAAAGCGGCTTCTGTGCTGGCAAAACTGAAAAACAAGGCCAAAGCCACTGGTATCAGTTATCAGCAATGTTTGCAGCTTTTCTTTCAGGAGGAGTTCTTGCGGCGGCTTGCTGCTTCTCCTTATGCGGGAAACTTTGTTCTGAAAGGCGGGCTGTTTATTTACACGCTCACCAACTTTGAAAGCCGAGCCACCGTGGATGTGGATTTTTTGATGCGGGGGCTGAACAATGACCTTGTTCGGATGGATACTATCCTTGCCGAGATTCTGGCGGTGGAAACGGGAAATGATTTTGTGACCTTCCGTGCTGAAAAAACACAGCCTATTGCTCTCCAGCGCAAGTATCATGGTGTCAGTACGCAGATCACCGGCTTCATCAAAAATGTTCGGGTTCCCTTTAACGTGGACATTGGCGTTGGGGATATCATCGTTCCGGGCGCAGAGCGAAGGGCTATTCAGACACAGTTGGAGGGGTACACACAACCCGCGGTCCTAACCTATTCGCTGGAAAGCACCGTGGCGGAAAAATTTGATGCTATTCTGCAGCGTTTTGAACTTACCGGGCGAATGAAAGACTTTTACGATATCTATTATCTGTCCAGAACCTTTGATTTTGACGGAGCAAAGCTGCAGTCAGCCATACAACAGACGTTGCATAACCGCAGAACAACATACGGAAAAGACAGCTTTGACCATATATTTGCATTGGCTGACTATCCGGAAATGCACACCAAGTGGCGCTATTTTCTGCGAAGTCTGGGAAATTCCGAACTGGATTTTACCGCGGTCATTCAAGAAATCGGTGCATTCCTTTTGCCGGTGTGGGAAAAGATGATGGCAGAAGAACCAATGACCGGTACATGGTGTGCCGAAAAGGTACGCTGGGATACAGGCGAAGAGTAATGCCCGGCAAAGATGGTCATTTACATAATTTTACTAAAGGATGGTACTCCCCATGGCAAGGAAAAAAGCCGAAGAAAAGTTGAATCTGGATTCGATCCTGTTTAAGTGCCGGGATATTCTGCGTCAGGCGCGCAATTCCGGTTCGTTTTTTGAAAAGCGCGATATGATGCTGACACTGGTATTTTTGCGCTTTATGGGTGAAAAATTTGAGGATGGTATCGAGCATCTTCGCCAGACCCTGCTTGATCAGGGATTGAATCCTGACGATGAACAGATCTGGAATGCGTTTTTTAATGATCCGACCTTTACGGACGGCACCTACAATCTGCCTTTGGAAGCCCGCTGGTCCACCATCATCAATACGCCGGCGCCGCAGTTGAATGTGGCTTTGGATATGGCCCTGAAAGCCTTGGGAGACAGTGATAAGCAGTTGAAAGGCTGTTTTGTAGAAGGTACTTTTACCACGAGAAATCTGGAGCCCAAGGACATCAAAATGCTGGTGGACGAGATCAACAAGATCAGCCACAAGCAGTTCGGCGAAGAAAAAGACCTGATCGGGCAGGTATACGAGTACTTCCTCAAGGAATTTGCGGTCAACGCAACAAAGGAAGAGGGCGAATATTATACCCCCCATGACGTGGTTCAGCTGATCGCGGCTATGATTGAGCCTTTTGACGGCACGCTGTATGACCCTTGCTGCGGTTCCGGCGGTATGTTCATTCAAAGTGCAGAGATCGTTAAAGCCAAACAGGGTGACATCAGCCGCATCAATGTGTATGGACAGGAAAAAGAACCGGCTACGCTCCGTCTGGCAAAGATGAATCTGGTTCTGCGCGGCATCAGTCACCATCTGGGAGAGATTGCCGACTCGACCTTTACCAATGACCAGAACAAGGGCCTGTATTTTGATTACATTATGGCCAATCCACCCTTTAACCTGAAGGGGTGGTACAATGCCAACCTGAGCGATGACCCGCGCTGGGCGGAGTATGGGACACCGCCGGAAAGCAACGCTAACTATGCCTGGATTCTGCACATCCTTTCCCATTTGCAAGCTCTGTATGGTGTGGCCGGATTTCTTCTGGCAAACGGTGCACTGGGCGACAGTGATACGGTGGAAATTCGTAAAAAGCTGATTGAGAAAGATATGGTGGAAGCCATTATCATTCTGCCCCGGGAGCTGTTCATCACCACCGACATCAGCGTGACCCTGTGGATTTTGAACAAAAACAAGAAAGGCGGAGCCTATCATGGCAGGATGCTGCGCAACCGAGCCAACGAAATTCTGTTTATGGATCTGCGTACCTGGACGGAGAACCCGGTCAAGGGTGAGAGTAAAAAGAAGGTACTGCTGACTTCTGAGCAGATTGGAAAGGCGACCGAAATTTATCACACCTGGCAGAATGAAGGCACAGACGGGATTTGCTACGAAGTGCCAGAACTGTACCGTAGTGTCAGCATAGAGGAAATTGAACAGCAGAACTGGAGCCTGGTGCCGAGCAAATACATCCGGTTCATCGACCACGATCTGGAAATCGATTTCCCTGCAGAGATGAAGCGTATCCAGGCAGAAATGAAAGCTGTGATGCAGCAGGAGAAAGAGTCCCAGGTAATGTTGCTGGAGGCTTTCAGGGGGATTGGGTATGGCATTGACTAAGTATAAACTGGGGATGCTAATTCGGCAACGCAGAGAAAAATATGATGGGACAGAGGATTTGCCAATTAGAGGGATCTCGCGAGATGGATTTATCTCTCCAAAACAAGATGGTGCGGACACATTGATTTACAATGTGTTTTACAGGAATGACTTTATTTTTAACCCGGCTAGAATGGAGTTAAATTCAATCTTATTAAACACCTCTTTTGATAAGGGTATATGCTCATCGTTATATGAGATTTTTTATATCATTAGAGAAGATATTGTCCTTCCTCAATACCTCAATATATATATTAAACGTGATGAATTTGCACGAAAATGCTGGTTTGAGGCGGTTGGTTCGGCACGTAATTACTTTCGCGTTTCCGCTTTGTCTGAATTTGAACTTTATTTACCCGATATTCAGACACAGCAACGATATATAGATATTTATGAATCTGTGGTAGACAACCAGCAAAGCTATGAGAATGGATTGGAAGATTTAAAGCTGCTTTGTGATGGGTATATTGAGGATTTGCGGAGAAAGATGCCGTGCAAGAAAATCGGACCATATCTCAAAGAAAGTAATAAGCGCAACGATGTCGGACTTACGGTTGATGCCGTTAGAGGGCTGTCGACTGCTAAAGAAATAATTCCCACAAAGGCGGATATGTCAGGAGTCGGTTTGAGCAATTATAAAGTGGTTGAACCAGGTCAAATCGCTTATGTGCCGGATACTTCGCGGCGAGGTAATAAGATTTCTCTTGGCTTCAATAATACAACTGAGCCTTTTCTCGTATCATCAATTTCTATTGTGTTTGGAACAAATCTGGACTTCCTGATTCCGGAATATTTAATGCTTTTTCTCACAAGACCGGAATTCGATAGATATGCTCGCTTCAACTCATGGGGGTCTGCGAGAGAAACCTTTGATTGGAGTGAGATGCAGAACGTCCAAATCCCTATTCCAGACATCAAAATACAAAAGGCTATTGCCGAAATTTTTATCGTGTATAATACCCGCAAGCGTATCAATGAGCAGCTGAAAGCCCAAATCAAAGACATCTGCCCGATTTTGATTCGCGGTTCGTTGGAGGAAGGAAAAGCAAAATGACAGACTATGAAAAATTCAAAAGCATCGTTGATAAAATTGATGATTTGGTGGCACATCAAGTTGTTGCCTCTGCGCCTGCGTTTGAAGGGTGGCAAGCGAAAACCGAACGCTTTTTAGTTAAAAAGTATGGCAATGATTCTTTAGAGCATAATAAATTCAAAAGTATGCGCTTTTCTCCTAATTGTTGGGTTATGGACAGTGATTTAAATCTTAAAAGTGAAATAAAGACATGCCGTGACAGCCTTTTGGCATGTAAAGCTATATTTGAAACTTACTTAGAAGAAATGACGGAAGAGGAAAAAACAGTAGCGCAGCCCAAACCTGTACAACCGGGCGACATGAACAAAATTTTTATCGTCCATGGTCATGACGGGGAGTTGAAACACTCGGTTGCCCGCATTGTGGAAAAGCAGGGGATTGAGGCGGTTATCCTGTCGGAGCAGGCAAACCAGGGCCGTACCATTATCGAAAAATTTGAAGCCAACAGTGACGTTGGTGGTGCTATCTGTCTGTTCACTGCTGACGATGTGGGCAAGGCCAAAGATGCTGCCTCGGAAAGCTCACGGGCAAGGCAAAACGTGGTGCTGGAAACCGGCTATTTTATGGGAAAACATGGCCGGGATCATGTTGTGATTCTGGCGGATTCAGGAATCGAAATTCCTTCTGATCTATCCGGCGTGGTTTATACCAACACATCTAATTGGGAAATTGGTTTGCTGAAGGATTTGAAAGCCATGGGCTATGAAGTGGATTTCAACAAACTATTCTAAAACGAGGGCAGAACAATGGCGAAACTGAAAGAATATAATGGCCGCTATTGCGAGGCTGACTTTGAAAATGCCTTTCTCAGCTTTTTGGAGGCGGAAGGCTGGCAGTATCTTGCTGGCAGCAGTATTCCCCGTGCTTCGCGCAGAGAAGTCCTGTATATGGATGATCTGGAACATTTTCTGAGCAAAACCAATCCGGATCTGCTCGCCGAAGAAATCCGGCAGATTGCGGACACCGTCCGTCTGGTTGGTGGGGAAAGCAAATTTGCCACGCTGCACAAGGTGTATGGCTGGATGGTGAACGGCATTCAGTTTACACCCCGGAATAAACTGGCCAGAATGGTGGCGCTGATCGACTTTGAAAACCCGGAAAATAATATTTTCCGGGCGGTCAACCAGTTTACGGTGGAATATACCAACAAAGGTCAGACAGAGAACCGCCGGCCGGATATTCTACTTTATGTCAACGGTATGCCGCTGTGCATTATAGAGCTGAAAAACCCGGCGGATCAGGCGGCCACCATCTATGATGCGTGGGAACAGGTTTATATCCGTTACTGGCGGGACATTCCGCATCTGCTGCACTACTGCCCGCTGGCCTGCATCTCCGATGGGGTCAAGACCCGATTGGGCACGGTGCGTACGCCTTATGAGCATTTTTATGCCTGGCGCCGGGTGAACAACGAAGACAAGGTCTCTACTCTTCCTTTTGACGAGATGCAGACCATGATCAAAGGCGTGTACAGCCCCCGTAGATTCCTGGAAATCTTCCGCGACTATATCTATTTTCAGGACAGCGAATACGACAGCAACGAACGGGAAATCGTCTGCCGGTATCCGCAGTTTTTTGCTGCGCGTCTTCTGAAGCAAAGTATCATCCAGTCTGTGGTGGAAAAAAGCGGTAAAGGCGGAACGTACTTCGGGGCTACCGGTTGCGGCAAAACCTATACCATGGCATTTCTCGCCCGGCAGTTGGCTCTGCGCTGCACGGATGTGCCGCAGATCGGCTCTCCCACCATTGTGATGATCGTGGACCGGGAGGAACTCCAGAAGCAGGGGGCCAAACTGTTCACCAAAAGCAAGGAGTTTTTGAATCTGGGCGAGGTGCGCATTGTCCCGAGCCGGGAGGCACTGCGGCAGGAATTGGGCGCTCGCCAGAGCGGTGGTTTCTATATCTGCACCATTCAAAAATTCTGCGACCGGGAAGATGACAAGATTGGTCTGATCAATGATCGTGCCAACATCATCTGCTTTTCCGATGAAGCGCATCGGACACAGCTGGAACACGCCAAAAAGATTCGTTTCAGCCAGGATGTGGACAACAACATGAAGGCTATGGTTTCCAAGCCATATGCAAAGGTTTTGAAGGAGGCTTTCCCGCAGGCGACCTTCGTGGGCTTTACCGGAACCCCTATCTCGGAAACCTATCAGACCTTCGGCAGCGAAATCGACCGGTACACCATGGACCAGGCAGTTGCGGACGGCCTGACGGTATCTATCAAGTATCACCCGCGGATCACCAAGGTTTTGCTGGACCAGAAAAAGGTCAAGGAGATCGAGGAGTACTACAAAAAGTGTGCCGACGAGGGTGCCACGGAAGAAGATATTAAAGCCAGCAAAAAGGCCATGAGCTCCATGGAAGTCATCCTGAAGGAGCCTTCCCGCCTGGACCGCTTAGCTGTTGATATCCACGACCACTATGTTGCGGCTTGTGCCAATGACCCGGAACGAGTGCAGAAAGCTATGGTGGTATGCTCCAGCCGTCCCATTGCGTACGATCTGCTCAAAAAGTTCCAGGAAAAATATCCTGAATGGTTTGAAGAGAAGAAAACACCGGGCGATATAAACGTACCGGAAGAAGAAATGCGCCGGTTGAAGCCCATGCCCTTCATGGCCATGGTGGCCAGCGTTGGCAAAAACGATAAAGAGGAAATGTATCAGTACCTTGGCGGCGTGAAGAACGGGAAGCGATCCGAGGAACTGGATGCTGCATTCAAGCAGGATTTCTCCAACTTCCGAATTGCCATTGTGGTAGATATGTGGATTACCGGTTTTGATGTGCCTTCGCTTACCTACCTGTACAATGATAAGCCGCTCCAGAAACATCTTCTGATTCAGACCATCAGCCGTGTGAACCGCAAGTATCCCGGCAAAGAATATGGCATGATCGTGGATTACATTGGTATCCGCGATAATATGCTCGAGGCATTGAAAGTGTATGGCGGGAACAATTCGGTGGCCCCTACGGAAGATGACGTGGAGCAGGCTACCGATGTTTTCCGGGAACAACTGGAAATTCTGAAAGACCTGTTTGCCGGTTATGATCTGACGCCTTTCCTGGACCCGGGACGTGATCCGGCAGAGCGGTACACCCTGCTTGCGAAAGCGGCGGAGTATGTTTTTGTATCCACTGAGGAACTGCACACCGAAGGAAATGGCGGAAAGAATGTTCGGAAGGTCTCTTTCAAAACCTACTTCCTGAAAACGGTCAAGCGTATGCGTGCGGCCTACGACGTCTGCCAGCCTTCCGGAGAACTCGGCGAGGATGAATCCTCTCTGGCGCAGTGCTTTATGGCTATAGCGGGGTTTGTCCGCAAGATGAGCAGCGGCAGCGATGTTGATACACATACAATGAACCGCCATGTGGAAAAAATGGTGGAGGAAGCACTGCGGTACAATAAGGTCGAAAATGTTCTGGAGGAAGGCGAACAGGAAGACATTTTCAGCCCGGAATATATCGAAAAGCTGTCGGATATAAAGATGCCGGCGTCCAAGCTGGAACTGCTGGTAAAGACGCTGAAAAAGCAGATCACCGAATACAGCAGAACGAACCAAATGGCGGCGAAAAAGTTCCAGGAGATGCTGGAAAAGACGATCCAGGAGTATCATGATCGCCGCAAACACCTTACTCTTGAAGAGGCAGGCATTGCTCAGGAGGAAACCTCGGAGGAGATCATCCGGAACGCAACCGAGCAAGCATTGCGGATTTTGAGAGAGATGCATGCTGACAGAGAGAGTTTCCGAAAGGTAGGATTGACCTTTGAGGAAAAAGCCTTCTACGATATTTTGATGGCGTTGCGGGACCAGTATAACTTTGAATACGGCACGGATCGTAAGGTGGACGGTATTTCGGTAAACGATAAATGCAGGGCACTGGCACAGAAGATCAAAGAAATCATTGATGTTAAATCCTCGTTTGCCGATTGGCTGAACAACCAGATCGTACGCGATCAGCTAAAGTTTGATATCAAAGTTTGCCTGATCAAAAATGGTTATCCGCCACAGTACAGCCCGGAAGTTTTCCGCAAAGTGATGGAACAGGTCGAAAATTTTGAGGAAAACAACGGTTAAGAGAAAACTTTACCGATGATTTTGAAGGCGGTGTGATTGGTTCAATGCAGAAGATTGATAAAACCGATACCCTGGAAACGATCCTTACTAGAGGAAAGTTAGAGGTGGATTATTATCAGCGGGAATATCGCTGGGGCCGCAAACAGATCGAGCAAATGCTGATGGACTTTTATGATACCTTCCGTCAGTATTATGATCCCACCAACCATGGCGCGCCCTCTGAAGTGCAGGGATACGGGTATTACTATATGGGCAGTATTATCTGCACCAGTGAGAATACTCGCAAGATCATTGACGGCCAACAACGTCTGACCTCTCTGTCACTGCTGCTGATTTATCTGCGAAATTTGCAGAATCAACTCACAGAGGTCCCTTACCTGCCGGTTAAAATCGACGATCTGATTTACAAAGACAACTACGGGACTATGTCGTTTAACCTGGATGTGCCGGAGAGAAACGACTGTATGCAGGCGCTGTGGGATCAGAACCGGGCATATACTTCCGAAAACGAGAGCAACAAAAATCTGTTGGCGCGGTATAGCGACATTGAAGAGCTTTTCCCCGATGATTTGAAAGGGGAGGCCTTGCCTTATTTTATCTACTGGCTGAAGGGAAAAGTTCTTTTGCTGGAGATCGACACCCCTTCGGAAGACGAGGCACACACCATCTTTTTGACCATGAACGACCGCGGCCTCAGCCTGAATAGTGCTGAAATGTTGAAGGCATATATTATTCAGCAGGTGGACGAAGCGGATCGCGATGCGGTCAATAAAGTTTGGCAGCAGAATATCACTCGCATCAAAAATGCATTTGATTCCCAGACCAGTGGTGTGATCAAGGCAGAGGATGTGGATTTTATTTCTGCTTGGCTTCGTGCCAAATATGCCAACTCGATCCGTGAGACCAAAAAAGGCGCCGAAGACCGTGACTTTGAATTACTGGGTGAAAAATTCCACAACTGGGTCCGGTTGAATGCCCGCACGGAAATGCAGCTGACGCAGCCGAAGCAATATAAAGAACTGGTAACGATCGAGATGTCGTTGATGACCAGCCTGTATCTGCGCATAAAGGCATATTCGGACAAACTGACGCCGGGATACGAAGCGGTTTTCTACAATGCCCACAGAGATATTACCTATCAGAATTATTTTATTTTGGCTTCTGTGCGGGTTGATGACTCTCCCGAAGTAGTTGACCAAAAAATAAAACTGGTCTCGACGTTTATTGATATCTTCGCCTCGACTCGTATTTTTAATTACAAGAAGATCAACTGGAACTCGAATAAAAGTCTTTTGTTCCGGGTTCTGTGTCAGATCCGAAACCAGGACGCGAAGACGATTGGCATTAAGCTGTTCTCTACGCTGCAGAGAATGAACGAAAAGCTGGATGCTATCAAGGACTTTGAACTCAACCAGTTCACAGGGCGCTATATGCTCCATATGCTGGCTCGGCTGACGGACTATGTGAACGTGCAGATGGGGCGGGCCTCTCAGTTCGCGACCTATGTGGACCGTAATCCCAAGACTTCTTACGACATTGAACATATTTTGCCAAATGATTATGCCAGCTACAAGGATATGTTCAATGACGAAGAGGATTTCAACAACAATCGTAGAAAGTTTGGAAACCTGATTCTGCTGACCAGCGACCACAACAGAAGCTATCAGGCTATGCCGTATGAGCAGAAGGTAGTTCAATACGCAGGAGATAACATCCTGGCGCAGTCCTTGTATAACGGGACCTATCAGAACAATCCCCAGTTTCTGCGGTTGGCGGGGATGTACGGATTTAAACCCTACGATCGATTCGATAAAACGGCAATCCGTGATCGGCTCCAGATGTATACGCAACTTGCAAAAGCCATTTGGGACTCCACTCAAATTAAGGAGTTGGCAGGCGGCTGGGATGATGAGCCGGTAATCGTTGTTCAAATCGGTAATGCTCAACAGTTTACTGTGGAATATGGCTCTGGCAGAAGTTGGGAAGATGCGCGCAAATATGGTTTTGTGTCGGCCAGCGGAGAAGGTGGAACTTCACTAAACAAAATCGCTGTGGACGATCTTATATTCTGCCACATCGCTGGCGTTGGCTTTGTGGGCATCGGCATTTGTACCGCCTGCGAAACGCAGGCAGCAGATTTTACTGTGCTTGATGGAAACTCCCAGAAAAACATCCTGGACTGCGAATGGGTAAACACTACGGCAAGAGCATCTATTGATCCGTCCAACGAGTATTTTATAGGCGTGCGCTGGCTCCGTACCGTCTCGGCTGATGAGGGATACTGGGAAAAAGGCATGACCAGCATCCCCATGGTTGCCTACATGATGAACGATGACTCGACTCATAACAAGGTATTAGAGCATTTTAGAGTATCCTTGATTTGATATGGGGCGTCGATTCTAACAATCTTTCTAATCATAATTGTTAGAATATTAGAATGATGATTAGCAACAGTGGGGTACCGAATATGGAGATTGCTCCAAGAAAAACACAAATTGATTATTCACGATTGAATACATCTAAATTGACTTTTTATAAAGGCACAAAAGAAAGGCAAATTTTTCATTATACATCCATTGGCGGTCTACAGGGTATTTTGGAGCACAAAAAGCTTCGCTTTACGAATATCAATTACATGAATGATAAGGAAGAAATTCTTGCAGGGTTAGAGAGTGTGTTGAAAGCGGGAAATCTATCTGAAAAGGAGGTGGACAAACGGAACATTTCGGTCCTTGATGAAAAGAGAGAGACTTTTGTGTGTTGCTTTTCAATTGAGGAAGATTCGCTTCCCATGTGGAATTATTACACAAAGGAAATTAATAACCAAGGGTACAACATTGAGTTTTCAGACAAAAAACTTGTGGAAAGCGTTTTGCGTGAAAATCCTGTGCTGAATGGCTGTGATCTTTCTTTTGGGATAGTGGATTATTGCCAAGATAATAGATCGAAATATATCCAGACGATTGTTAGAAGTTTAATAAATGAGCTGGATTTGTCAATGTTAGAATTACTCCTTACCGTCGGCGACATTGTAGGCAATGATCAGCCTCCAAAAGGAGATGCACCCCTCGAACCGTCGCTACAAGAACTGAAAAAGAGAATTGCGGTCGAGCAAAAGAAACTAAATGCATTGCCTATCTATTCTTACAATGGTGAAACATGCAGCTTTTCTAAAGAGGGTATGAATGATTATCTGTGCTATATAAAACGGGAATGTTTTAAACAAGAGCAGGAGTTTCGCATTGTTATCACTGTCCCGCATGAACGCTTAGTAACGTTAAAAAAGGAAGGTATTTACAAATTCAGGTCAGGGAATGGGATTCTCATTCCATTCTTAGAGTTGACGTTTTCCACAGAAGCAGTGAAAAGTATTATGATATCCCCGACCGTTCAAAGCGATTTGGTCGAATTAAGCATTCGGGATTTCCTGGAATATTGTGGTTTTCACGTAGAGGATTATTCCCAGTTTGTTCGACATTCAAAAGTGCCCGTCCGATTTTGACTACATAGCATATAACGTGAGCAAAAAACGACAAAACGCATGGTGCCGTTATGCCAGGTACCATGCGTTTTTTATGGTCGGCACAAAGGCTGTTTGTTGGCGATACACGGAATCAGGTTAGGAATATACCGCTCCCCCCCCCTGGTAGAAATCATGGTTTATTCCTGAGCCGACTAGACTGCATCCCCAGCGTGGCAATCATAGCATAGTGGGTCTTACTCTTCCTCGTGATCCTGTTATAATCATCCGAAACCAGATAGTCCAACAGCCAGGTTTTCGGTACCATGAATCGTGGGCGGCGCTGGATGGTGCGCAGGCGGCCCTCGGTGCACCAGCGGCTGACGGTGTGGGGCGTGTAGCCGGTGAAGCGGGCAATCTGCTCCACGGTCAGCACATCGGGGGCGTCGGCCAGCTGCTGCTCCAGATGGCGGCGGAGGAGCAGGCGGCTGACGATCTCGTAATCCAGGGTACGGGTCAGGGATACGGCGGGTGGTTTGCGCTGGGGATAGTTCTTATACCACCCGCTGGGAGGAGCATAATGCTCCGGCTCAGTCATACGGCGGCGCAGATAGGCGGCCACGTCCGCCTTGGCGATCTTGTAGCAGCGGGTGCGCTTGCCGGTGTGGATGCAGGGCACAAGCCCGCTCTGCAGAAGATACAACGAAGTGCGGGTGCCGATGTGGCAGGCTTGGCGGAAGTCGTTGCGGCTCATGGGATCGGGATAGGGCGCCAGCAGCGCGTCGATCTCCTTTGCCAGTCGGTCCTGTGTAATGGTTTGTTCGTTCATGGTCGGATTCTCCTTTGATGATATTCGGACCCGGAGAAACCGTATCAGCACGACAAGATTCTTGGATTTTGGGGTGATTTTCTCGCCTTTAGGGAAATTTGGCGCCGGGACAAACCGGCCGGAACCAGCCCCGGCGGGCCGGATGCCCTGCCGGTTATCTTGCACAGTATCTTGCATTTTTCCCGGAAGGCGTTGCTTTTCGCCCCAAAGGGTGGTACTATACTTTTACTTGTACCCACGCGGTTTTGTGGGTGGCTGCGCCGGAAATCCGCGTGGTGTGGCCAAAATGGGCGGGACGAAACGGCCTGTTTTGACCCTGAGGGAGCACAGACGGCATTGGGGACACAAAACTCGAAATGCGATAGGGCCCGAGAGGGTCGCTAGGGTTCGAATCCCTACATCTCCGCCAAAAGAAAGTCTGCAAACGTCAATCGTTTGCAGACTTTTCTTTTGTATGCTTTAGCGAAATGAGAACCCCCAGCTCTGCTGGGGAGAGTAAAAAAGCTTTAGCTTCAAGCATCGAGCGAAGTGAGAAGAGATCAACAACTTTGCTATTGTCAGGAAGTTGATCTTAGAGGAACAGCGCCCGTTTACGGGCTGTGGGGCAAGTGATGCAAGTGGCGGATTTTTCAGTGCCTCTTGAGAGGCTTGCCGGTACGATGCCCTTCTAGGGCTTACACAAGCCCCCGGCTTAGCCGGGGGTCATGACTTAAAAAATCAGACATGTATCTTTTGGGGCTGAGGATCATCTGCCTTGTATGGTCAGCGGGACGTAAAAGCCAGAACACCCGCGGTTTCGTCAACGGTGTAATTCAGGTTAAACAGTTGGCAGAAATCCTCTACGGGAACACCGACGCAGAACGTTGCTCCAATATCGCGTTCTTCGTCTACGGTGTACCAGTCGAGGTCCAGAGGAACGCCGTTTTTAGTGACGCGCCATTCCTTGACACCCCGATTCTTCATGCGGGAAATCAGTGTCCATGAATCATTTCCGATGGTCCAGCGGCTCACGCTTTCATCGTCGTTGGTTTCGCGGCTGTAACTGCCGCCCAAAGCCAGCACATATTCCCGCAAAATTAAAGGAAAACTGCTTTTGTCACTCATATACCCGACGTCTGATGCTAAAAGATAGCTGCCTGCCGTGTCGCTGTACCAGCTGTAAGCGTAGCTCTCTGTTGTCAGACCAAGACCATTGTAAGGATTATCCTCGGTATCGTATAACAAGGGCTTTCCGTCCAGCGTGAGGGTGTCCAGACGGCTCACATGTTTGTCTTTTAGGTATTCTTGAGGGATGCCGTCGCCGTTTTCGATTTTGCCGTTCACATAAAGCTGCGCGTAACGATTTGCCAGATCATCATATAAGGCCTGCCGGGTGAGCTGACCCGTCAACCTTACATCGGTGATATTGGTCCAAGTTTCGTGCGCGGCGGCCTCCTCTGCGCTGCGATGCCATATCAGATGCACGGTGGCGATTGGATTTTTTTCAAGAAATTGCGGCGAGTTCCAGTTCAGCTCCTCTGCATACACGCGGTCGCCGGAAAGCAGTGTGTCCACCACGTTGTCAAGGTCGCTGAAATTGATAAGATACATCCACTGGTGTTCCGGCAGCCAAGTATCTGCCTGGGACAGCGCTGCCTTCACATCTTCTCGGTATAACTCATGAACCGCCTGTACATAGTTGCATGTGATGCTTTTGCTGTAAAAGTTTGTAACAGAGGCGTCAATCATAATCGGAACCAAGGTGCTGTGTGCTGAAAAGGCAAGCCCCCGCTCATTGGTGACAAAGTCGTAGCGCATGTCATCAGGTGTTTGCGCTACCAGCTCTGTACCCACCAAGGTATAAGGCTCGCGGCACAGAGTGCTCACATACGCCAGTACTTTTGCTTTGCCGTAAATCTCGCCGTCCGGTCCGGAACAGCCCACCAGTACAAGCACTGTCAATAATAATGCCGCCAAACACTTTTTCATGGTAATCACCTCCTATTTTGGGATGGTTTCTACCAGTATAGCAAAAATATACCATCTGCACCAGAGCAACATTCGATTTTAAAGAGGAACAAGAGAATGCTTTGCACAAAAAGAAAGTGCCTTCCTTGCAGGCTGGGTGAAAATGTGGTAAATTGAAAGACAAGATTCGGGCGTAAGCGAAAGGCGTTTTTTGCTTGCGTCAATCACAAAAGGAGGAAGTATGATGGTAAAAACGAATGCGGAAAAATGCCCGGTGCTGGTATTGCAGGGGCAAGTGAATCCTCCGGGCACGCGCTTGACAGGGCGTATGAATCCGGACGGGCAGATTTGCTATGTTCCCGGCACGGGCGGCATTACGCTGAACGCACAAATCGGGGACAGCTGTCTTGGCTGGGTGGCCGACCACTTAGAGCCGGGCGCATCGGTGAAAAACAGCACGGAAAATTTTAATAACGCGCTGATTACCTTTTCCTGCATCGGCAACGAGGCAGTGGTGGTGTCCGGCGACGCAAAGGGTGCAAAGGGCTTTGTCACGGGCAAGCACGGCGGCATTGACCATGTGATTATTTACTTTAAAAAATCCGATTTGGAGAAGATGAACATTGAGGATAAAATCGCAGTGAAATCCTGCGGACAGGGGATGCAGCTGGTTGACTATCCCGACGTTGTTCTGCGCTCGTGCTCGCCTCAGCTCATTGAAAAAATGAACTTGCAGGAAAGCGAAGGCGGCTTAAAGGTGGGCGTGCGGAAAATTATTGACGCATCCATCATGGGCAGCGGCCTTGGTGCGGTGAACTCCGTAAGCGGAGATTACGACATCACCCTGCACGATAAGGAAAAGCTGGAAGAGTACCACTTGGGCGATTTAAAATTTGGCGACCTTGTTGCCATTGTTAACGCCGACACGCGCTTTGGCTACACATACCGCACGGGCAGCGTAACCGTGGGCGTTGTGGTACATTCCGACAGCAACTTGGCGGGACACGGCCCCGGCGTTGCGGTGCTGATGTGCTCGAAAGAGGGCGCGCTCCAGCCGTTTGTGGACGAAAAGGCAAACTTGGCGGATATGTTCGGCGTGGAATAATATCCAAAGCGGCACGGAGCAAGTGCTCCGTGCCGCTTTGCTTGCCGCGTCCGCGCAGGGCGAAAAAGAGGAAAACGGCCGACAGTGAAACTGTCGTACAGGTTCCGAGGCTGCATTTACCACTTTGCTGAACTACCGTTTTCTCATATTTCAGCGATTCACTATAAATTGCCAAAGGTAAACCGCTCGGTACAAAATTGTCCTTTCTTAGAATTTTGCGACATAGAAAACAGCAGCAAACGGACATTTAACGTCCGCTTGCTGCCAACTCCTCAAGCAGTGAGTCGTTAAACTCGAGATAATGGGGGAGAGAGTTCCAGTAATCATCTTTTTTAATCAATGCATACTGCCGCTCGTTGGAATCCATGGTATAGAAGGTTCCGTCTGTGCCGGATGCTGTACGCCGCAATGTTTTCATCCCGTTGTTTACGAGAAAATACTCCTCGCTTTCCGATACAATCGTTACCGGCAATTCTGCACCCATGTAAGGATAGAACAGTTTGAGCGGAAGAACCGTTCCGTCGGAAATAGCGTATGAATAGTATGTGCCGGTTTCCTGCCCTTCCACCACAAACTGGAAATGCTCGTCATATACTTCTCCCGTCAAAATAACGCTGTCGGCTTGTGCACAATCAGTGCCTTGTAAAATGTTTTCTGTGACAACCGTTTCCTTCCCGTTTAACAAGTCATATTTCCGCAGCGTAGTTTCGCCGCTGCGAACAAAATACACCGTGCTCCCGTCCAGAACAAAGGATAGGTCGCCCTGATCCCAACAGAAGTCTGTGTCGAAAAGACTGTTGTCCACTACAGAATACAACTGAATTTGATAGGAAAGGTGTTCAATCTGCTCAGTAATATCCGCATTACTGTATTCTGAGGGGAACGATGAGCGTTGAAGAATAAGCCCCTGCGGATATACGCCAATGATTGTAACGTCTTTCTTCTGTATGTCAAAATCATACAGCGTGTTTATTTTTCCCTGATCAAAATCTGTACGGCACAATGAGGCCTCTGTAATTTGCAGTGTAGATGAATCGAATGCTGCAAGTAAAAGGTATAGATCGGTTCCGTCTGCGGCAATCCCCGAATAGCTCTTGAAAAGCATGCCGCTCGGCAAAGTCAAGCGCTTACGGTTTGCGGCATTCGGCTCCATTTCGAGCAGAATTGACGGGGAACCTTCATACTGGATCTTTGGCAGGGGCGCTTTTCCATATTTCAGCACATAAAATTTTCCGTTTACAGCAATAGGGGCTGCGCCGCCAAAAATATCTTCAATCCATCCGGGATTTTCCTCATCATTGGTTGGAAGCACCTGATTTGACAAATGAATCAGCTGGCGCGAGGCATAGTCATAGTACAGCGTCAATCCGGACGGGTCTTGCCCGTTTGCCCAAATATAATATGCCCCTTCATTGTTTCCGGCAATCATCGGCAAAGAACCGGCAGGCATTGCCATCTGCATTTCCGGTTGTGTTTGCGATTCAACTGCGTTGGGTGTGCCTTGCCATTCGGAAGATGCCGAACTGTTATCTGGAAAAGAAGCAGATTGCCCTCCACAAGCGGAAAATAGTAGGCAGACAGAAAGAAGGAACAGCGTCAATTTCAGTTTCATGAAGCCCTCCTGAGATTATTAGTAGAAAATGCCCAAGCCAACATCATATTGATAGAAAATATTTCCGCTAGGTGTCCAGTTCAAATAGTTTCCACCTGACATCGAGCTGCCCAAAGTAATGTACATATTACTTGTGTGAATGTATCGAGGTGCAACACCGAATGTCCCCGTGCCACTGTTGGGAAAAGACACTTCAATATCCGCACGCAGATTTCCTACGGCCGTTGCGACATTTACTTCAGGAATAGCGCTACCACGATAACAGTTGATCACCAAATTGGGATTTTCGTATACACACCAAGCAGATCCAGTCGAACCGTTTGCAGTAAAGATTGCACGTTCAAACCATTGCGTTGAACTTCCTGTCCAAGACCACGTTGTTAACCGTGTTCCATTAACTGCAGTGGTTTCGGTATACTGGTTGATACATCGAGAAGATGTAGACTTTGATACGAAAAAAGCAAATGGATGCGATGTATCAGCAAAAGTGCAGCTTGTGACGGGATCATTGGGTGCAGCAAATACGGAGGTTACCGTTGAGCAAATGATCAAAAGCATTGCAATGGCTAACGCACGCACCTTATAAGATGACTTCATTGTTCCACTCCTTTTGACAATCTTCAACTTGGATAAACATTTTCCAAACAATAATCAAGCGTCCTTGATATCGTTCAGAACGTATAAATATGTATATATACATACACAAACCAAATTCGCAATCCAGATATTGTTTGATTTTGAGAAAGTGTGAAGTCGGTAATATCCGGTGCTTTTTACTTGCGCACTTATAAATGGTGATTAAGAAGATGAATCTAGGTGCTTTCTGAAAAGTCCAAATTTTCAGCTTTTTCTATAGGAACCGCTGCCTGCAGTGTTAAAAATGCTGGCAATCCACAAAGGATTCCTGCCCTTTTTGTCTTGCAGTTACCCGGTTGATGCGAAAAATCTGTATATGTCTTTGTTTTTAGAAACGCCATCGTGTAGATATTCTAAATAACCTGCGTATTTGAGCATCTTTCCTCCGAACATCATATACAACAATTTTTGAGGAGAAATCCAATAAATCAGCATTACTGCAAAATATAGTGCATAATTGCAAAAGCCGGGCACGAAAACGTACCCGGCTTTTATGAAAAAGTGAAAAGGAGCCTTTATAAGCATAGTTGAAGTTTCACAAAAGATACATGGTGTGCAGCAGTAGCAGCTAACGGAGCAGGATATTTGATAAAAAAAGTAGCAAAAGCGCCCATACAAGCCATCTGCTTCAAAATACTGTTTTCTCGCAGTACCCCGAGACAACACATGCTATCATTCAAAGACTTAAGGGTTACCCCATTTTGCAGAGCCTTTCCATTGCAAATATTTTGTTTTGATGACGCGGTAATTGTGAAGGCTCACCGGCAAACATTCTCCCGTTTTCAGTACAGCGCCCTTTGTTTGCAATGATTTCAAAAACTGCATATTAACCAGATAGCTGTTGTGAATGCGAAGAAACCCATAGTTACACAGCCGATTTTCCAACGATTGAACTGTGCTTCTACATCGTAAGATAGGAGCTTGCGGATTGTTTGAATGAAGTGCCAAAAAGCGGCCATCTGTTTTGACATAGGCAAGCTCTTCAAGCTTCACAGGAACACTTTCTCCTTCACAGAAAATATAGATCAGTTGTTGTTTTCGCGTATACTCTGCCAATGCCTGCCTGAAGTATCCCGGAAGTTTTTCTTGTAATTGTAGTTTGGATAAAAAACGAAATGTGTCTACTTCGTAACCTTCAGGAGCGTATTCGACGTAGTTTGTCACAAAGATCAAAATGAAGCTGCGGTGTATTGCACGCAATTGCTTGGCAAATTGTATGCCGTTCACGCCGTTCATATCGATGTCTAAAAAAATAATATCTGCCGTTTCAATCACTGGCTTAGAAATGGATTGGGGTTCATTGACGCAATGAATCACCATCGACCGCTTTTCGTAATCTGGTAATACCTCAATACTTTGTTTTAAAAAGGTGGTAAATGATGGCTCATCGTCGCAAATCAAAATGTGAAGCATAGATCTACCTATCTGAATAAAGCTAGTTCATTTCTTAAAACTTTTTTTATCATACGTTAGCGGCTCACTAGAACGCCGAGCAAAATCTTTACATTCGTTAATGATATACGAATGTTTGTCCAGAGTCAACCCATGAACCATCGATACATAGAACATACTATTTTTATTATTTTGCATTTTTGATAGAAAGCAGAATGTATTTAAGAGTAAAATAATTATGCTGTGGTAAAGATTAGGAAGAAAATTATGCGCTGTGAGGTAAACGCATATCAGTAAGTTTATTAAAATGCAAAATTACAAAGGCATATCGAAAATATGAACCGAAAGCGTATTTGCTTTAATATTTTTATTCATTGAATTTTCTTGCGTTATTTTGCAATTATGTCGATTATTTTGCAGTTATGTCGATTTATTGGATCTATTACCACATATTTGATAATCTCAAGATGTAGATTATGTAAAGCGAATAGATTGAGCGCCAAATAATTAATTTTGGATAATGTAAATAATAAGAATGGTAGTTCTGCAAGTTCTGGGAACAGAGTGATTCTTTATTCTAATGTACCTACAAATGACCAAAAGTGGCGTGTTGATGTTGTTCCTGGAGGATATTATGTTAGAACGCTGCTTAATCCTTCCCTTGCAATGAATTATTATCACTCGTCTGATAATAAATGCACATTGAATCCCCCTGAAAACAACTACACTAACGGAAAAAGTGATAGTCTTATTAATTTTAATTTCGATGCAATTACTCTAGTCGATTGGAGTCGAAATTTGAATTTTACCGAATATAAAATTAATCAAGGCGGTGTTTGGGACTATATGGGTAATATTTGGGAGATTAAACGACTTGTATAAGTTGTTTGTGTTTGTCTTTTAACTATCTATGCATTGGGTTTAGTTATTAACAAACAAAATTGTTTGTAGTAAAAACTTTGGTTGACATAGAAGTAATAACAGCACGTGAAATTAATTTTCGTATAGGGTCTGTTTCTTTTGGTGCATCTTATACAAACCATCCCGCATGCCTTGTCATACGGAATGGTTTGTTGTTTATGTATCTAAAAAATAAAAGGATGTGAACGTACAATTTGTTTCGCAGAAAAATAGGATACCTGCTTGCGGCGGTTGTCTTTCTGGCAGTACTTGCGGGTGCGGTGTTGTTGTGGGTGAATCCCTCGCCTGCTCCGGCACAAAGCGGTGCAGAAACTGCAAATGAACAGACATCGGATTCAATTCATGATGATATTCAGCTCATCACAAGCAATGAGCCGTACAGTCTAAAAGGCGCGGGTACACAGCAAGGATATTATTACATTGAAACCAATTCCGATGAGTTGATGAGTGCGAACATTCGATATATTGATTATGCGACGGCGCAAGACATTGCTCTTTCGTCCAATCTGGTTGAAGACCAAAACAGTGAAGCGAGTGAAAGCTTTCTTTCGTCCACCATCGGCGGAAGTGTCATTATGACAAGCGATGACCAGCTTTATGTGGTGTGCTTAGGCGTCCCTGAATTATACGAAGAATATCAAGAGGACAGCCGCCCGCGGATTTATCGCATGGACAAAACCGGAGCCAACCGAGAGGTGTTTTATCTTGGTGCTGATGGGGAAAGGCTTTTATCGGTGTGGGCCGCAGACAGCGCGTATCTTTACGGCGTGGTAGAATCTACAAAAAATACGGGTACTCAGGTAAGTACTGTTTCAAAAATTGTAAGAATTTCAAAGCAAGAGAAAAAGATTGAGTATCTCGAAGAATTACCCCAAAATGCAAAGCTGATTGGTGCATTTAATCGGTATCTGGTGTTTCATCAAATTACGGTTGAGGATGGCGCGGGCGGCTCGACTGATGAATGGGGCAATGAAATTTTTGTCTATTCCGTAGAGGAACGCTCTTATTCGGTAATCAAAGCGTGGAAGCAAAAAGAAAATTTAAGCTGTTATGTATATGAAGATTCCCTTGTAACAGTCAATACGGGTGAATGTTGGCTGAGTGTGCAGGACATTGCCACTGCAGAAGAAAAAACGCGCATTGACTTGTCAAGCCAAATGGTGCTGCCCGAAGACCCGGATGATCCCTCTCCGCTGAAAACATATCCGCTGTGGTTTGACAGCTGTATCGATGGCTGCTTTGTATTTGCCGATGTAGCATCGGAAGAAGGTTTTTATGCCGTTGACTTGACAACCGGAGAATGCCGCCATATTCCGCTCTCTTATTATGATGAAGGAAAGGCCGGCAACTATCCGATGGAGATTGTGGCAGAAAACGACACTTTCTACCTTGTGGTTACAGGAAAGGAAACAAGCCGCGTTACCACGCAAGGAAAAGACGGAACCATCGCAGAAAGCGAGCAATTACAAACGCAATACGGCGTTATCGCCAAAGACGACTATTGGAGTGGGACGGCAGCCTTTCAAGCGGTTGAACGCAGCGATACGCCTTAAATATCTTTTTTCAAACAGCACAAACGGCACGGAGCAAGCGCTCCGTGCCGCTTTTCTTTATGCTTCTTCGGTTGGTTGACTTTCGGGCAAAGACGCTTGCGGTGTATCGGAAAGCGCAAGAGAAAGCAGCGCGCATTTTTGTTGAGCTTCGGCAAGCGTTCCGATTGCCTGTACAGTGGCCGCGAATAACGTTTCATACATTTCTTTATAATTCGGCATAAAATCACCTCTACGGTACATTTTAACCTGAAAAAGGTTAAAAGTAAATACCCTGTTTCAGGTTGTGTCATACTCTGTTCGAGGTGGATACTATGAACAGATTACGGGATTTGCGCGAGGATGCTGATTTAACTCAAACGCAAGTAGCAAAGTTTTTAGGAATGTCACAAACGGGATATTCGAAATATGAAACGGGAGAAAATGACATTCCCACACAAGTTCTCATTCGGTTGGCCGGTTTTTACAAAACAAGTACGGACTATCTTTTGGGGCTGACGAATAAAAGAACACCGCAATAACGTTAGTATTATCAGAACAACGCAGGTGAAAGGATGAACCTTAGGATTCGTGATTTACGCGAGGATGCCGACCTGACACAAAAGCAGATTGCTGAGCTTTTGTTGTGTGACCAGTCGCTGTATTCAAAATATGAGCGCGGTGAAAGAGTGCTGCCTTTGGAATTGGCTATGCAATTGGCTGACTTTTACAAAGTATCCCTTGATTATCTTGTAGGGAGAACGGATAAGAAATAATAAAATGTGCATCGAGGAGTCTTGAATTGTGGCTTTTAAAATTCCTTCTATTCCACCTACAACAAATAAAACGGTTCGTTTTCCGAATGACTTGATTGAAAGAGTGGAAACGCTTATCTGTAATAAGGACTGCACATTTTCTGCTTTTGTCGTTGCGGCGGTGCGTGCCGCTGTGGAAGAAGTGGAAGCTTCGGAAAATACGCCGTCCGAAAAAGCATAGGAGAAAAAAATGGGATTTCGGATTCGAGATTTACGCGAGGATGCTGATTTAACTCAAACGCAAGTAGCAAAGTTTTTAGGAATGTCACAAACGGGATATTCGAAATATGAAACGGGAGAAAATGACATTCCCACACAAGTTCTCATTCGGTTGGCCGGTTTTTACAAAACAAGTACGGACTATCTTTTGGGGCTGACGAATAAAAGAACACCGCAATAACGTTAGTATTATCAGAACAACGCAGGTGAAAGGATGAACCTTAGGATTCGTGATTTACGCGAGGATGCCGACCTGACACAAAAGCAGATTGCTGAGCTTTTGTTGTGTGACCAGTCGCTGTATTCAAAATATGAGCGCGGTGAAAGAGTGCTGCCTTTGGAATTGGCTATGCAATTGGCTGACTTTTACAAAGTATCCCTTGATTATCTTGTAGGGAGAACGGATAAGAAATAATAAAATGTGCATCGAGGAGTCTTGAATTGTGGCTTTTAAAATTCCTTCTATTCCACCTACAACAAATAAAACGGTTCGTTTTCCGAATGACTTGATTGAAAGAGTGGAAACGCTTATCTGTAATAAGGACTGCACATTTTCTGCTTTTGTCGTTGCGGCGGTGCGTGCCGCTGTGGAAGAAGTGGAAGCTTCGGAAAATACGCCGTCCGAAAAAGCATAGGAGAAAAAAATGGGATTTCGGATTCGAGATTTACGCGAGGATGCCGACTTAACACAGGCGCAAGTGGGCAAGGCAATCAATGTTCCGCAAAGAACATATGCTTATTATGAAAGCGGTCAGCGCATGATACCGCCGCAGGTGCTTTGTGCCTTAGCAGACTTTTATCAAGTAAGTGTGGATTATCTTCTGGGAAGAACCGACAAGAAACAATCCAATCAATAACAAAAGGCACACAAGGGTGTGCCTTTTTCTTTGTCGTTTTTTGTGATATAATGTTTGCGCTGCCACCCCTAGACAGGCAGAGGAAGGGGGTGTACCGTTTGGATTTCATTTTATCATTCTTACTCTCTGTTGCGGCAAGTGTATTCGCCTATTACATTTGCAAAGGGCTGGACAAAGAGAGGTGATTGGCAGCCGGCCTTGGGTTTAAGCCACCCACCCAAAACGGAATAGAAAACCCCCGGAGCTGCAATCTCCGGGGGTTTTCTCGTACCGCTTGGATACTTTTATCATTCTTGCCTATCGGCATTATATCATATTCCCGCTGTGTTTGCAACCATACACTAAAACAGAAAATATTTGATTAAAAATACTTTGTCGCCGATTCAGCCTCAAATTCAGCCGCTCAAACGGCTTTTCGCTGTCGGTTCTCTTTTCGCCCGGGAGAGGTATTTCCGTCCGTTTTACTCCTCGGCCGGGACCTCAATTTCCATATTGGACAGCGGGTAGGTAACGCACGGGTGAACAAAGCCGAATTTGCGGTCGGCTTCGCGCCGTCCGTCACGGCCCTCGGCAATGACAAACTCGCCTGCAATCCACTTGCTGTGGCAGTAGCCGCAGCCCCCGGCACGACACTTGTTCGGAGCGGGAACGCCCCCGCGCTCCATCGCAGTGAGAATTGTTTCGTTTTCGGCGGCATCCATCGTGAACACTTGATCGCGAATATGAACCGTTAAACGGAACGTGCGCGGTGCGTCAAGCTTTAAATTGGGGCAGCAGGTAGCGTCACGATGCACGGCCTTCCGCGGCAGGTCATACGGTTTCAGCTCGCTGTCAACAAAATCGTACATGGCTTTCGGGCCGCACAAGAAGAAGGTACATTCTTTGATGTTCACAAATTGCTCGATAAGCGCGGCCGTAATAAAGCCGTGCACAAAGCCAGATTTTTCTTCGTCGCTGAGTACATAGATAACGCGCAGGCCTGTCTTTTTGCAAAGCTCATCCAGTTCTGCCTGATAGGCGAGGTGTGCCTCGTCGCGCGCGCCGTAGAACAAAATCATCTCATACGGTTCGTCTTTCTCTGCCATGCTGCGTGCCATGGAAATAAACGGGGTAATGCCTGCGCCGCCGGCAATGCACACAATCCGCTTTTTGTCGCGCAGGGTTTCATAGTGAAATTCGCCTGTCGGCTCGCTCATGCGAAAACGGTCGCCGGGTTTGGCTTCGCGGTTCAGCCAGCCGGAGAAAAAGCCTGCGTCTGCAACGCCCAATACCAGCTCATTCGCCAGCGCCTGGCGCGGACTGGATACAATGGAGTAAGGACGGCTGACAACGCTCTCACCGACACGCCCTTGCAGAGAAACATACTGGCCGGCGCGGAAAAACGGGAATGCCTCCGCGTCCAGGCGCTTAAAGGTCAGTTCCGCCATGCCCTCGGCAACCGGGCGCACGGCGGTCAGTTCCACATCCATCATGCCGGGATGCAGACGCTTTGCAAGCTGATTGGTGCGATACTCTTCCGGCAACGGGGTATTTGCGCCGGAGGCCAAGGCTTCGCGGCGGTTGGGAACCAGCTTTTTAAAGCGCAGCATATCCATAAAGCCGAACATTTGTTTTTTGAATTTCATGTTACCGCACCTCCTTTTTTAAATCGCCCACGGTTTGACGGCCGGACAAATCGCCCGATACATACGCGCTGGAATAGCCGCTGGAGCGCATTGCCCAGCCGCCCGCAAAGCGCAAGTTGGGGAACAGCTGCGCATCTTCTTTCATCATCATCATGCGGGGCATCAAGCTGTCCCACTCGGCGGTTTCATAGCCGTAAATGACGCCTTGCGGATGGCCGCAGTAGCGCGCATAAGTGGTGGGGGAAGCCACAGCAATTTCCTCGATGGCGTCGCGGATTTGGCAGCCTGTTTCGCGCTCAAACACGCGAATCATATCGTCGGCGATGCGGTCTTTTGCGCGGAAATAATCCGTTTCGGAAATATTGTCCCAGTCGTCCGACATGAACATAGTGGTGAAGTACATCATGCAAGTGCCTTTCGGAGAACACTCGGGATAAGCGTTGTTTAAGCAGACGGTGGCTTGCACATGGTTGGTATCCACTTTGCGCATCAAGTTGTATTGCTTGACCGTGTCGGCAGTGTCGTAGATAAAGTAGTTGTGGCTTTTGATGCCCAGTTCTTCGGCGGACTTGTTCAGGCCGAGGAATAAGCTGAAGCCGCGTCCGGCGAACGTGCGGGCGTTGGTGGCGCGCACCATCGGCTCAGTGACGGCTTTTTTGTCCATCAGTTTTCCGAACACCACATGCGGCGAACAGTTGGCAATGACATGGCGCGTGGGAATCAGCGTGCCGTCCGCCAGTTCAACACCCGTGATTTTGCCCGGGCCGTCAGCGTGAATTTTCGTCACGGGTGAATTGTACCAGATGTCGCCGCCCAGCTCACGAATGCGCGCATCAAGCGCCAAGCTGATTTCGTGCGAACGCATTTTCGGCATCCAAGCGTCACGCGTAATGTAGCGAATCACCATTGAGCCGTAATGCAAAAAGCTCATGCGGTCGCAGTCTACGCCGAGATAACACCAATAAGCGTTTAAAATATCGCGGGCGGCAGGGGGCATTTTCAGCGCTTCCAGCACTTCATTTACGGAATAGCTGCCCGCCTTGATGAAGTTCGGAAAGTTTTTCTTCATGTACTCGGAATCCGTGTTGCCGTTCACGGAGCTAGAGTAGGTTTGTGCGTCGCGCACTTCGTTGCAAAGCGCGAAAAAGTCGGTCATCGACTGGCGCGAACCGGGCACATATTCTTCCATTTTTTCAATAAAGGCATCAACGCCGAAGGGCATGGTGCAATTATATTTTTTATCGGTTGTAATCAGGTGATAGGCTTCGGGAATGCGCACCCAGTCAATTTTATCCTCTACGCCAAGACTGCGAAACAGCGTGCGGATGTCGCCCGGCTCCTCGGGAGAGCCAAAGTCGTTCAGCTCATGTAAGCTGGCCTCGAACTCAAAGCGGCCGCGCTTAAAGCTGGTGGCAAAGCCGCCGGGAAGATTGTGCTTTTCGAGCAAAAGGCACGAAAAGCCGCCCTGCAAAATACGGATGGCGGCAGTTAGGCCGCCGTTGCCTGCGCCGATTACTACGGCGTCATAGGCTTTTGTTTTGCGTGTTTCCATAAGTACCTCCTTCATTTGACAGCATAGGATGACGGGAGCGCTCCAGCCAGTAAGCAAGGGTTTGTGCATCGCTCGCGTGTTTGTAGTGCTCCAGCAAAAGACAGAAAAATTCGGCAAGCTCCCGGTCAATTTCTTCCGGGCTCATGGTGCGGTATCCGGTGGCGATCATGGTGCCAAGGCCATAGCAGTAATACTGCATCCGGTGGTGAAGCTCGGCGGCTTGCTCATGGCTGATCTCCAGCGTTTCTTGCAGCAGGTGCAAAGTGGCGTTGAAATTGGCATCCTCTACCAAGGTTTGGCCCGGCGCGCGCTTGCGCAGGTAAAGAAAGCAAAACAGCTCCTTTTCCTGCCCGGCAAACTGAAGAAACAGCCGGCCGAAATCGCGGTATGTGCAGCACGGAGCGGCCAGATACTGCGCGCGAATATACTCGCAAAGCACACCGAGCAGCTGTTCCTGGCCGCCGAATTCGGAATAAAGCGGCTGCGTGGAACACCCAACCTGCGCAGCAATGCGGCGCATCGTCAGAGCCGAAGGCCCTTCTCGGCGAATCACTTGTACCGCGGCTTTGAGAATGTCTTCTCGCTGAATACGCTTTTTTGTGGGCATAACGGCTCCTTTCCAATAAAATAACACTTGTTATATTTTGAGTGTACACGCTTTGCAAAGAAAAATCAATGAGTTTGTGAAAAACTTATTGAAAGTGACAAAAAGCGTGCTTTTCAAGCGTCTTTTCTTTGCACAAAACCAACAATAAAAGCCCCTGTCACACCTCTAGGAAAGGGCAGTGGCAGGGACTTTGATGAAAATTTCTATTCAGATAAAAGCGCGGGTCATCAGTTGTTGTTCTGCGTGGGAATAAAGGGACGAATAGCCATAGCCACACTGTAAATCGGCATGGTTTGCAGCCAAACTGTTCCGGGGCCGGTAAGTATGGTATTGAATACGCCCTCGCCGCCGAACATGATGTTTTTCAGGCCGGGTACTTGGCGGATATCCATGGATACCGTAGGCTCAAAGCCTGCTACATTGCCGGTGTCGACAATGAGCTGCTGGCCCGGAGCGAGGTTGTACTCCACAAGGTCGCCGTCAATTTCCGCAAAGGCCATGCCTTCGCCGGATAAGCGCTGCAAAATAAAGCCCTCGCCGCCGAAAAAGCCCGCACCCAGTCTTTGGTTGAAATGAATGGAAAGATTCACACCGGACTCCGCGGCCAAAAAGGCGCTTTTTTGTAAAATCATTTCGCGGCCCGGACCAATCGACACAGGCATAATGCGTCCGGCAAAGCTTGACCCAAAGGTAATCATCCCGTCACCGCGTGCGGTGTAGATGTTTTGGAAGATTTTTTCGCCGGAAAGCATGCGTGAAAAGATTTTGCCAAGACCGCCGGCGCTTGTCTGCATCTCAATGTTGGGGGTCATCCAGACCATTGAGCCGCTTTCGGTAATCATGGACTCCCCGTTTTCCAAATGGCACGTTACGATGGGGAACGCTCCGCCGGCAATTTCATATTTCATAAAAACGCCTCCTTTGTTTGATAGATTGTTTGTATTATAAAGTGAAATTGTTTTATTCGTCAACTAATTTTTAACAGATATATCCTATTTTCGACAAAAATGAGCGTGATTTTGTGCAAAGTGTTTCCCGGCAGAAGATACTTTTTACAGCTTTTTAAAAAATAACCCGTGGTGGTTGCAGTAGGCATATAAAATGCCGTGTTTGCCGCGTCCTCTCAGCGCAAAGCGTGCCTGCGCTTCGCCTTCGGGATACAGCTTTACCATTTCAAAGCGGTCTGCGGTAACATAGGCGAAAAAAGAAATGGAATGCTGCTTTGTCATCGGGTGCCGGGGAACGGTGACGTAAAGGTCGGTTTCTATCATTTCTATGTTGATTTCGTGCTCGATATCACAAGGCTCGGCTTCCAAGGCGGGAAGAGCAACGCCGCAGCAGCTGACCATGGCTTGCCCGACGCTGTGAACGATATTCCCGCAGATCGGGCAGACATATACAGAGGAACGCATGAGGTTGCTGCTTTTGTTTTGATTGGCGATGCAGTTGCCTGTGAGCAGCTCGGCCACCGAAACGCCCAGCGCCGTCGCAAGCGGCTCAAGAAAAGTGATATCAGGCAAACCCCTTGCCGTTTCCCACTTTGATACAGTTTTGTCGCTTACATGAAGCATTTCGGCCAGCTGTGCCTGTGTCAATTTTTTCTTTTCCCGCAGTTCCTTGATGACGGCGGCGGAGATATACTGGTTCATTGAAAATAATCCTTTCGCGTTTTTTGTGAGTATAGCATATCTATTTCCGTTTGGCATCCTACGCTGCGTAGAGAGAAGCTGTAAAAACTCTTAAAAGCAAAAACCTCATTGGATATCAAGGTTAGATTCAGAAAAAGCACTCCGGCCAAAGTATGGTCAAAGTGCTTTCCTCACCTATGGACAAGAGGTTTTTGCAAAAAGTGAAATTATCAAGTTTTCTGAAACAAGTGGCGTGTGCTGCTTAAAAATGACCCGAATTGGCAGCGAGCTTCTGCTTTTGGGCTTTGCAGATGTTCGCTTTTTGTAAAAAATCTATGTATCTTTTTTTAAGCGATTGGTGCAAAATACTCAGTCCTGCTGTGCTGGAAATCGGCATCCCATGCCGCCCGGCTCGCCGAAGTGCAGGCAGAGCCATGCGCGGCAAAGCCCCACCCACTCGGCTGCTTCCGCGTTCGGCGTATTCACTTCGGGCGTACATACGGACATGCCGTGTCCGCCTCGCTCAAACAAATGCATTTCGCACGGCACACCGGCCCGGTGCAGGGCGCTTGCCATCAGCAGGCTGTTTTCCACAGGCACGGCAGGGTCGGCCATTGTGTGCCACAAAAACGCGGGCGGGGTGTCGGGCGTGACATGCTGTTCCAGCGCCCAATAGGAAACATCTTCCTTGCAGTCGGCGCTCACACGGCGAATGCTGTCGGCATGGGCATGCTCCGACGCGGTAATTACCGGGTAGCACAGCACCATGGCATTCGGGCGCAGTGCGGCGCGCGCTTGTTGCGGTGAAAGTCCCAGCCGCGCGGCAATTTCCGCATCATTCCAATGCACGCCCAAGCTGGCCGCCAAATGTCCGCCTGCCGAAAAGCCCAAAACGGCAATTTTTTCGGGGTCAATATGCCATTCGGCGCTGTGTTCGCGCACAAAGGCAATGCTGCGCGCCGCGTCCTCCAGCGGCTGCTTTGCCCCGGCCGACTCTCCTGTGCGGTATCGAAGAATAAACGTTTGATAGCCCATGCTCAAAAAGGCAAGGGCAACGGGGTCGGCTTCGCGCGGAGAAGTAAAGGCATATCCGCCGCCCGGAAAAATGATGACGGCGGGGTGCTCGCAGCGCAGGGAGGCGGGCATCGATTCATCCGCTTCATGCAAATAGGCACAAAGTTCTGCGCCGCCCGGAAAGGTGTGAGAAGTTACTTGCATCAAAAACCCTCTTTTCAAATGCGAAATTTACAGTGGTTTATATGCGGGGCGCCTGCGGTGCGGCAGAATCGGTGAAGTCGACAATGACCTCGCCCAAATCGCATGAGATATCAAACAAGATGTCGGCGTCCTCTTGATAGGTTTGATCCATACCGAAGCCGCTGAATTGCTGCCCGTCAATTTCAATGCTTCCGGCGCCCGTTTCTAAGCGATAACCGTATTCTGCCGGGCGCTGTGCCTCCAGTTCAATGCTGCCCGTTGATACGTTTAACCGAACGTCCTTTTCAAAAAGGCCGGAAAGCATTGCCTGCCCTAAGTCCACTTCAATATCGGAAACACCGCGGCATTCTAACTGCTGAAAGTCTGCGCTGCCCGCATCAATGCTGCAGGAGAAGTCCTGCGTGGAAAGACGGTCTGCCTCCAATTTGCCGACACCGACGTGAAGAGAAGAAGCACCGGAAACCGAGATTTTTTTCAGCTCGGCCGTTCCCGCGCCTACTTCACAGGTAAGCTGTCCGAAAGAAAGGTCTTCGGCTTTTAATTTACCCGCGTCGAGAGATAAAAGCGCTTCATCAAACTGTGCATTTTCCGGTACGGTGACAGTGATTTCCACTTCGTCGGAGTCCCATATGATTCCGCTCTGCACACAGGAAACGGTAAAGGTGCCGTCATCCAACTTTGCCGAAACAAGGTCTTCTCGGTTGGTATGCACTTCAAACTCCTTGCCTTTGCGCAAGGCAACTTCGGCCGCATCGCACGAAAGGTTCAGCGAATAGAGCGCACCCGGCTGTGCTGCGCCGAAAGACAGCTGAGCCGATTCGTTTTTTATGAAGCTCCACCGCAAGGACAAAATGCTTTTCCAGTCGGGATAAAGAGTTGCTTTTCCGCCGCCCGCCGCGCCGACAATGCAAAGCACAATGCCGAATAAAATGGCCGCGGCACAGCCCTTGAGCACAGAAGAAAATGGTTTTTTCATTTATAACCCCACCTTTTCAGAAAACCATGCAAACAGCTTTTTTGCGCTTTTTATGCAGAAAGGAATGAATATGGTTGCGCCCCAAACGCAAAGTGCTGTAATGCCAATGCCGAGCGCAGCGCGTATGACGGAAACACCCGTGTTGAAAAAGCCGGTAAATGGATGATGAATCAGCTCCGGAATTCCCTTCAGCAGTGTGATAATGGCGTTAATAGCAAATGCCGCGCTGCCGAAAGCAAGGCCGATGACACCACCGACAATTCCCATCACTGCCCCGAACAGTCCGAACACGATGCCGCTCCAAATGGGAAACGTAACGATAATTAAAATCACCCATCCGATGCTGTTGCCGTGAGGCTTTTTGGCGTATGCGGCAGGAAGCGGCGGCAGCGGCGGATGTGAATCGCTTTCGGTGCGCGGTTCAGCCGCTTGCGGCTCACTTTGCTCGGTATACTGCGGCTGCTCGTTCTCAAAGCTGCTTTCTTCGTCCTGCGTGCCCAGGTTGACACGAATCAAATTGGCAATGCGGTGCGGGCTGCCCAGCTCGCGCAGCACTTCCTCCTCGCGCTCTTCGCCTGCCTCCTCAAAAAATTCCCGGTAAAACTTCAGTGCTTCCTCTCGCTCTTGAGCGCTTACCCCGGCAAGCTCGCGCTCCAGTTCCTGTAAAAATTCTGCCTTTGTCATGGTTTCACCCCTTGATACATCAGTTGATTGATATCTCTGCAATATTGCTCCCATTCTTTGCGGTATTGTGCCAACCGTTCGCAACCTTTTTCCGTAATGCAGTAATAGCGGCGGTTTCGCCCCGCAAACTCACGGTCGTAAGTTTCGAGGTATTCGTCCTTTTGCAGCCGGCGCAAAACGGGGTAGAGCGTGCTTTCCGACATGCTCATTACACTGCGCACCTCCTGCGTGATTTTGTAGCCATAGGTGCTTTCGTTGCTGACAATGCTCAATACCAGCGCATCCAGCAAAGCGGCGCCTGTGTTAAAGGCCATGCGGCATCCTCCTTTCCGGGTTGTGTATCATTGTATGATGTAATATCGTATCTTTAGACATATTATATTTCATATAATATTATTTGTCAACCGATTTTTGCCGGCGGTGTCCGGAAATTGATTTTTTTTGCACACGCATGGCATCGTATTTTCAAATGAAGAAAGGTGTGCTATGATAAAAAAGCGTTTGAATCAGTGCGGCTCGCTTTCATCAGTGCGCCGCGAAAACGCGAGGAAGGATGGGAAATCAATATGAAAAAACCGGTGACTTTTGCCGTGTGTGGGTTTGGCAACCGCGGCATGGAAGCATATTCTGTTTACGCACAGCAAGCGCCTGAGGAAATGCGTCTTGTGGCTGTGGCCGACCCTTTGCCCGAGCGCCAACGTGCAGCGAAAGAGCAGTTCGGTCTTTCAGAGGAAGCGGTGTTTGACAGCGCTGAGGCGCTTTTGGCGCAGCCGCGCTTAGCGGACGTGATGCTCATTGCGACGCAGGACCGCCAGCATGTGAAGCAGGCGCTAATTGCGCTGGAAAAGGGCTATGATCTTCTTTTAGAAAAGCCGATTTCGCCCGAGCCTGCCGAGTGCATGGCGCTGCTGCAAAAAGCGCATGAAACAGGCCGCACGGTTGTGGTGTGCCATGTGCTGCGCTACACGCCGTTTTACGGTACACTCAAGCGGCTTTTGTCTGAGGGCGTTGTGGGCAAGGTGCAGACGATTGACGCGATTGAACATGTGGCCTATTGGCACCAAGCGCACAGTTTTGTGCGCGGCAACTGGCGGCGCAGTGATGAAACCAGCCCTATGATTTTGCAAAAGTGCTGCCATGACATGGACATTCTGCGCTGGCTCGTCGACGCGCCTTGCCGCGCGGTGGCATCGTTTGGAAAGCTCAGCTGGTTTACCCCGGAGCACGCGCCCGCGGGCGCGGCAAAGCGCTGTTTAGACGGTTGCACAGCACGCGAAAATTGCCCCTATGACGCGGAAAAAATTTACTTAGAACACGAGAAAACCGGCTTTCGCGCCGGCGCGCGCGGCTGGCCGGTGACGGTGCTGTGCAACGGCGAAGCAACTGAGGAAGCCATTTATGACGCGCTTCGCACCGGGCCGTACGGGCGCTGTGTGTACCACTGTGACAACAACGTCGTGGATCATCAAGTGATTTCCATGGAGTTTGAAAACGATGTGACGGCAACGTTCACCATGACGGCATTCACAAAAGACAACCACCGCACCATTCGCATCATGGGCACGATGGGCGAGCTCGAGGGCGATATGGCGAAAAACAGCTTTGAGGTGCGCCCGTTCGGCAAGCCGTCCTATACGGTAGAATGCGGGACAGCGGCGCAGGGTGCACAGGGGCACGGCGGCGGCGACGGCGGCTTAATGAAAGCCGTGTGCGCGCTTTTTGCCGGAGAGCAAACGGAAATTCTTACAAGCATTGACGCTTCGGTGGACAGCCACATGATGGCGCTTGCGGCAGAAGAGTCGCGGGTGTCCGGCGGCGCACGCATCAACGTGCCGGAGTTTGCCGCGCAGTGGGCAAAATAAAAGAAGGCAGAAATTGGCAGGCAAAGGGCGCGGCTTCGGCGGTGCCCTTTGCTTTTTTCGTAGTATTTCAGGAAAAAATGTGATATAATGACAATAAAACAAGGGCGGTCTTAAACCCGCAGCGGAGGTTTTTCATGAAGGCGACTATCGTCATTCCCAATTTAAACGGCGCGGGCTGGCTGCGCGATTCCATCGAGTCCATTTGGGCGCAGACCGAGCAGGATTTTGAGCTGATTGTGGTGGACAATGCTTCCACCGATGAAAGCCTTGAAATTGCGCGCAGCTACGTTGGGCGCGAGCGGTACACCTTAATTGAAAACGATCACAACACCGGATTTTCCGCCGCCGTAAACCAAGGCATCCGCGCCGCGAAAGGCGAGTATGTTGTGATGTTTAATAACGATGCGTTTGCCGAGCCGGATTGGCTGGCCCAGCTCATTGCCGCCGCCGAACAAGACGAGCGCATTTTTGCCGTGCAAAGTTTGATGATTCGCCATTTTGAGCGCGACATTGCCGACGATGCGGGCGACTATGTGACGCTGTTCGGCTGGGCGTGCAAGCGCGGCGACGGCTTTCCGTGGCGGCGCTACCAAAAACCGCAGCGCATTTTCTCGGCGTGCGGCGGGGCAAGCTTGTACCGCAAAAAGATTTTGGATGAAATCGGCTGGTTTGACGAGCTGTTTTTTGCCTACTTTGAGGATGTAGACCTCTCTTGGCGCGCCAACAGCCTTGGCTATAAAAACTGGTACTGCCCCGCGGCCAAGTGCTACCATATTTGCGGCGCAACCACGGGTGCGGTGCGCTACAACGATTTCAAAAGCGTGCAGTCGGGCCGCAACAGCATTTTGCTTCCTTATAAAAACATGCCGCTTTTGATGTTTCTCATTAATCTGCCGTTTTTGCTGTTCGGCTACCTGCTGAAAATTGTCATGTTTGCGCTGAAAGGTTTTTGGACACCCTATTGGAAGGGTGCCAAGGAAGCATTTATCGCTTTGCCCAAGGTGCAAAAGCCGAAGTTCCGCTTAAAAAACCTGCCGAACTATCTGCTCATTGAAGGCTGGCTTTTTGTGGATTGCTTTCGCTATGCCGACTACCGCATTCGGCGCGCCCTGATTTCGCGCACAAAAAAGAAATAAGGTGCGGCTTTGCCGCCAAAATTCACAAAGTTTTTCTTGCAAGCGGCGGCAAGGTGCGGTATCATCATAGAAAACGAAGCGGCATGCGGCTGCTGCAAAACGTGCGGCACACGCAAAAGCTTTTGTAATGAAATAAAGAATGGAGTGTTGAAATATGAGTTTTATGGGAAAATTATTGGGCATCGGCCTGACGGCGGCTGCGGCCGTTGTTGTCACAAAGGTGGCAAAAAAGTATATCGAAAATCAGAAGGACGGCGAGTATCTTGCACACGGCGTTGACCTTGACGAGGAAGAAGGCGGCTGCAATTGCAGCGACGATTCCTGCGATTGCGGCGACGAGTGCACCTGCACGCAGGAGGACAGCTCCTGCGGCTGTGAAACGAACGATCCGGCGCCGGAGAAAGAGCCTTTTGAGGAGCGCTTGTATCAAACGGCGGAGGAGATGCAGGACGTTTTAGAGGACGTGGCGCATGCCGCGGGCGATGTGTGGGACGAAACGAAAGAAAAAGCGACGAAAGCGGCCGGCGAGGCCGGTGTGGATACCGACCAGCTGGGTGAGAGCCTGGCCGATGCGGGCCGGGCGCTGGCCATGGCGGGCAAAGCGGTGTTCGCGGCGGGAACTGCCGTGGCGCACAAAGTGGCGCAGGAAGCCCCCGGTGTGATTGACAAAGTGCGCAGTCAGACAGGTGACTGGCTGGAGCAGGTAAAAACGGCCGTGAACACACAGTCCGACGAGCCTGCTGAAGAAGAGGACGAACAAAAGAAAGCGCCTGACGCAGGCAAGGAGGAAACCCCGCCGCAGGAGTGAGCGCGTTATGACAGAATGTGAAATGCTGCATGGCGGCGGGCTGTATCGCTCGGATGAGGCGGCACTTTTGAACGAGCAAACGGCTTGTTTGGAGCGCCTTTATGACTTCAACGCCACGCGCCCGTCTGAAGGAGAAAAGCGCGAAGCGCTGTTAAAAGAAATGTTTGCAGAGCTTGGCGAAAACTGTTATATCGAGCCGCCGCTTCGCAGCAACTGGGGCGGCAGACACGTTCACTTCGGCAAAAATGTGTACGCTAATTTTAATTTAACGCTGGTGGATGATACCCACATTTATGTGGGCGATTACACCATGATTGGCCCGAACGTGACGCTTGCCACGGCCGGTCACCCCATTTTGCCCGCTTTGCGCGAAGAGGTGTATCAGTTTAATCTGCCGGTGCGCATTGGGCGCAACTGCTGGCTGGGTGCGGGCGTAATTGTCCTGCCGGGCATCACCATCGGCGACAACACCGTGGTGGGGGCGGGAAGCGTTGTCACGCGCGACTTGCCTTCGGGCGTTGTTGCGGCGGGAAACCCCTGCCGCGTCCTGCGCGAAATCGGCGGGCGCGACCGTCTTTACTACTGGCGAGACAAGCGGATTTTGCCGCAGACCCTGCCGCCGCAGGAATGAAAAAATGCTTTTTCACGCTGTTTTTCATGGGAAAAGCAGCGTGATTTTTTGTGAAGGGCAGAGCCGCCGCGGCCGTGAAGTGCGTGGTGGGCACTGCCAAAAAAGAAAGGAACCCTATGAGTATCCGTTTGATGGGCGTCAGCTATAAAGAGGCGGCGCTGGAGCTGCGTGAGCGCGTATCATTTACCGAAAGCGCCAAGCTGGAAGTGCTGGAAGAACTGGCGGCGCAAGGTGTGTCGGCCGTCATTCTTTCCACGTGCAACCGCACTGAAATTTATGCAAGTGATGCAAAGGGCAGTGCCGAGCGCGCGGTGCGCGCGGTGCTTTTGCGCCGCGCGGGCGATGCCGCCGAGCGCTTGCAGCCGCATCTTTATACCGCGCAAGACGAGCAGGCAGTAAAACACTTGTTTGAGGTGGCCGCCGGGCTGGAAAGCCTTGTGCTGGGCGAAGACCAAATTTTGGGGCAGGTGCAGGACGCCTACGAGCTGAGTTTCTCGGCAGGCTGTACCGATAAAGCGCTGCGCCGTGTGTTTCAGGACGCAGTGGAAAGCGCCCGCCGGGTGAAAACCATGTTTAAACTGAGTGAACAGCCGCTTTCCGTTTGTTCCATCGGTATGCGGTGCGTGAATGAACACATTCCCATCGTGCAAAAGGATGCACTTGTCATCGGCAGCGGAAAGATGGCGCAGCTGGCTGTGCAGTATTTGCAGCAGTACGGCGCAAAAAGCATTACCGTCTGCGCGCGAAGCCGGCGGGAAGAGCCGGCGCAGCAGTTCCCCGGTGTGCAGCTGGCCGATTTTGAGCGGCGTTATGAATATGCGGCGAAAAGCGCCGTCATTGTGTGCGCCACCTCTGCCCCGCACATTGTGCTGCGCCGCGCGCCTTTCATTTGTGCGCCGGAAGGTACGGTCATTTTAGATTTGGCTGCCCCGCGCGACGCTGACCCCGCTCTGGCAGACATGCAGGGCGTGACCTTGCTGGATGTGGACGCTTTGCGCCGCACCGCGCAGGAAAATATGCAAACGCGCCGCGCACTGGCCGAGCAGGCAAAAGAAGCGATTTTGGCCGATGCAAAGGAAACGGTGCATTGCCTTGCGTCGTTTGACGTGGACGAGGGCATTGCCGCGCTCCAGCGCCGCTGTGAAGCCGCCGAGCGGCATGCCTTTGCCTTGCTCTCGCGCCGTTTGGAGCTGAGCGGCCATGAAGCGCGCCATGTGCAGAAAATTCTGCACGCGGCGGTGCGGCGCATTTCCCGCGGGCCGATTTTAACGCTGAAATCCTTGGAAAACGCCGACGAGCGCGCCGTGTGCAACGACGTGCTGTGCCGCCTGTTTTCCCAAAAGGAGGAAGATGATGACCTATAAAATTGCAACGCGCGGCTCAAAGCTGGCGCTGGCACAAGCCCAGCAGGTGGCGGATGCCTTGGCAGGGGCCTACCCCGAACACACTTTTGAGCTGTGCATTATTAAAACACAGGGCGATTTAAACCAGCATGCACCGCTGCATCAAATCGGCGGAAAAGGCGTGTTTGTGCGCGAAATTGAACAGGCGCTTTTAAACGGCAGTGCCGACCTTGCGGTACATAGCATGAAGGATATGCCGTGTGAAGTGACGCCCGGCCTTTCGTTTTCTCGTGTGTGGAAGCGCGAAGACCCGCGCGATGTGCTGGTTTTGAACGGGGCAGGAAACCTGCGTGAGCTGCCGCACGGCGCGCAGATTGGTACAGGCAGCCTGCGCCGTGCCTACCAGCTGCGGGCGCTGCGCGGCGACCTGGAAGTATGCGGCATTCGCGGCAATATTGATACGCGCTTGCGCAAAATGCGCGAAACACCATTTGACGGGCTGGTGCTGGCGGCGGCGGGGCTCAACCGCCTTTCGCCCGAATGCGGCACCGTGCAGCCGCTTTCTCCACAAGAAATGATTCCCGCCCCGGCACAAGGAGCGCTGGCGATTCAGCTGCGTGAAAATGACAGCGCGCTGCGCGCCATGTTGGATGCGCTGAGCGACGAAACGGACACTTTCTGCGTGGGGCTGGAACGCACCTTTTTGGCCGAAACGGGCGCATCCTGCCATGAGCCCGTGGGCGCGTACTGCACAGCGGCACAAAACCCGGTGTTTTACGCCATGCTGGGGAAAGAAACGACCGAGCGCTTTGTAAAAAAGCAAGTGGTGTTAAGCCGTGAACACGCTGAAACGCAGGTGCGTGCGCTGGCACATGCCATGCGCAGGGAATTGGAGGCGCTGTAATGGGAGTTGTGTACTTAGTGGGCGCAGGCCCGGGCGATGAAGGGCTTTTCACCGTGCGCGGACGCGCCTTGCTGGAAAGTGCCGATTGTGTCGTATATGACAGGCTGGGTGCGCCCGGCCTGCTGGGGCTGACAAAGCCCGGCTGTGAGTGCATTGACGTGGGCAAAACCGCAGGACACCACACGATGCCGCAAGCACAGATTGAAGAACTCTTAATTCAAAAGGCCGCACAGCACGCCGTTGTGGTGCGCTTAAAAGGCGGTGACCCGTTTGTGTTTGGGCGCGGCGGCGAAGAGCTTGCCGCCCTGCGGCGCGCGGGTGTTGCCGCCGAAGTCGTGCCGGGGGTCAGCTCGGCATTGGCCGGGCCTGCCAGCGAGGGGATTCCGCTGACGCATCGCGGTGTAGCGGCAGGCTTTCGCGTGATGACGGCGCAGGACAAAAACGGGCAGATTCCGCCGCTTGATTTTGAGGGCATGGCGCGCACAGGTGAAACGCTCGTCTTTTTAATGAGCCTTTCCCGTGTGGGAGAACTTGCCGAGCGGCTGCTTTCGGCGGGCAAATGCCCCGATACCCCCGCGGCGGTGCTGTCAAATGCCACGATGCCGGGGGCGGACATTCTTACCGCGCCGCTCAATGAAATCGGCGCGGCACTGGCAAAGCGGCCGCTGCCTTCGCCGGGCATGCTTGTCGTGGGCGACGTGGTTGCCCTGCGCGATACGCTGTGCGGCGGCAAGCTTTCCGGACGGCGCTTTTTGGTGCCCGTCATTGGGCCCGCGCCTTCCCGCCTTGCGCCGATGCTGCGCGCCGAGGGCGCGCGCGTGGTAGAGTACCCCGTTGGCCGCATTGTGCTGTGCCCCAAAGCGCTGACGCGCGGGATGCTGGAACGCGCAAGCGCGCTGGTGTTTACGAGCCGCCACGGGGCAGAAGGCTTTTTTGCCGGGCTGGACGCACTCGCGCTCGACAGCCGCGCTTTGGCAGGGAAACGCCTTTATACAGTGGGCGAAGCTACCGCCGAAGCGCTTTGCGCACATGGCCTGCGGGCGGACGGTGTGGCCAACCCCGCCACTTCACACGCGCTGGGAGAGCTGCTTTGCCGAGAGCTGACGGCGCAGGACTGTGTGCTTTTGGCGCGCGCCGCGGGGCTGGGAGAGGATGCTCTTTGCCAAACGCTCAGCGCACACTGCGCTGTAATGACGGCGGAGGTTTATGAAAATGTTCCCTGCGAAGACCAAAGTGTGCGCGGGGAAGCGGACAGCGTGTGTTTTGCCAGCGCCAGCGCGGTGCACCGCACGGTGAAAGCCCTCGGTACGGCGGTGCTGGCCGGGCGGCGGCTGTACGCCATTGGCCCCAAAACGGCAAAAGCGCTTTCAGAGTACGGCTTTGCCGCCGTCACAGCGAAACAAAATGATTTGCAAGGGCTTGTCTGCGCTATTTTGCGCGACCAAGAAACGCCAGTAAAATAAAAGAGATTTCTGAAAATTTTGACTTTTCAAAAAACACCTGAACAGGAGGTTTTGAACATGTTTTACAGAGGACGCCGTTTGAGAAAAAATCCCGCGGTGCGCAGCTTGGTGCGCGAAACGCGTTTGCACCCGTCCGAGCTTGTATACCCCATCTTTGTGCAGGAGGGGGAAAACATCAAAGAGGAGATTTCCTCTTTGCCGGGGCAGTTCCGCTATTCGCCCGACCGTTTGGAGGAAATTGTGGAGGAAATGCGCGCGTGCGGCGTGCGTGCCTGCTTGCTGTTCGGCATTCCGTCGCATAAAGATGCGTGCGGCTCTTCCGCCTGGGAGGAATACGGCGTGGTGCAAACGGCCATCCGCCGCTTGCGCAGTTTAGATAGAGAACTTTACATCATTGCCGATGTGTGCATGTGTGAATACACCAGTCACGGTCATTGCGGTGTGCTGGGCGATCACGGCGAAGTGCTGAACGACGAAACCCTGCCGCACCTCGCGCAGATTGCTTTGAGCTATGCGCGTGCCGGGGTAGATATGGTCGCGCCCAGCGACATGATGGACGGTCACATTGCCGCGCTGCGCGCTGCGCTCGACGGCGAGGGCTTTTACGACTTGCCCATTATGGGATACAGCGCAAAATATGCGTCTTCTTTCTATGGGCCGTTTCGTCAGGCGGCGGGCAGTGCGCCCAGCTTCGGCGACAGAAAAGCCTATCAAATGGACTACGCCAACGCAAACGAAGCCATGCGGGAAATGCAGGCCGACTGGGACGAAGGTGCAGATATTCTAATGGTGAAGCCCGCTATGGCCTATCTCGATATTCTGCGCATGGCAGCCGACCGATTTGATGCGCCGTTAGCCGCATACCAAGTGAGCGGTGAGTATGCGATGCTTAAACATGCAGTGGCCGAGGGGCTGATGCACCCTGACGTGATGAACGAAAGCCTGATTGCCATTAAGCGCGCGGGTGCAAACGTGATTATTACCTATCACGCGCTGGACTACGCCCGCGCATGGAAGGAGTACCAAGGATGAAGCAAACGGCACATTCCGAACAAATGTTTGAGCGCGCCTGCCGTGTGCTGCCCGGCGGCGTGAACAGCCCGGTGCGGGCGTTTCGCTCGGTAGGCCGCTGCCCCGTATTTGTCAAAAGCGCAAAGGGCAGCCATATCACGGATATCGACGGCAACGATTGGCTCGACTATATCGGCTCTTGGGGGCCGATGATTTTGGGTCATGCACATCCGGATGTGCTGCAAGCGGCACAGGAGGCACTGACCGACGGCGTGAGCTACGGCCTGCCCACCCAGCCGGAAGTCGAGATGGCCGAGCTGATGACGGCAGCGTATCCCGGCATGGAGATGGTGCGCATGGTCAATTCGGGAACGGAAGCCACCATGAGCGCTCTGCGTGCCGCGCGTGGCTTTACCTCGCGCAATAAAATCATCAAGTTTGAAGGGTGTTACCACGGCCACAGCGACGGCTTGCTGGTGCAGGCGGGTTCGGGCGCGCTGACGTTCGGCACACCCACCAGCCCCGGCGTTCCGGCTGATGTTGTGCGCCACACGCTGGTGTGCCGTTATAACGACTTGGAAAGCGTGGAACAAACGCTGTGCGCCAATGAGAGCGAGGTTGCGGCCATCATTGTGGAACCCGTGGCGGCCAACATGGGCGTGGTGCCGCCCGCACCCGGCTTTTTGCAGGGGCTTCGCCGCCTGTGCGATGCGCACGGTGCACTGCTCATTTTTGACGAAGTCATTACCGGCTTTCGCTTGGCGTTCGGCGGCGCGGCCGAGCGCTTCGGCGTGACGCCCGATTTAGCGTGCTTTGGCAAAATTATCGGCGCGGGCATGCCCGTGGGCGCTTACGGCGGCCGCCGGGACGTCATGCAAATGGTGTCGCCGTCCGGTCCGGTGTATCAGGCGGGAACGCTTTCGGGCAATCCGCTTGCCATGCGCACCGGCCTTTGCCAGCTGCGCTATCTGCAAAACCATCCTGAAGTGTATACACAAATTGAAGCGCGTGCCGCCGCGCTGGAGCAGGGCATGAAACAGGCCGTGGAGGAGCTGAAGCTCGGCTGCACCGTCACACGCTGCGGCAGCTTGCTGACGCTGTTTTTCACGCCGCACCCCATGGAGCTGCGCTCTTATGACGATGTGAAGCAATGCAGCACAGAGCAATACGCGGCCTTTTTTAAAGCGCTCTTTGAAAAAGGCATCCTCATTGCGCCGTCCCAGTTTGAGGCGCTCTTTATCGGCGCGGCGCATACGGACGAGGAAATTGCCCACACTGCGGCCCAAATGCGCGAAGCGCTGTGCGAGAGCGTTAAAGCATGATTTGTGTGGGGCTTTCGCTGCGCGGCTGTCCGGTGCTCGTGGTGGGCGCAGGGCCTGCGGCGCAGCGCAAAATTTTGGAATATCTCTCTGAGGGTGCTTTCGTGACGGTTTGCGCCTTAGAAAAGCCGGAAGGCTTTGCGCCGCCCGATGGAGCGCGGCTTTTATGGCGGTTAGAGCCTTACGGCGCACATCTTGTGCCGGGCATGATGCTGGTACACGCGGCGACCAATGACGCGGCTCTCAATGAGCAGATTGTCAAGGATGCACGGCGTTTTGGCGTGCTGTCTGCCAGCATGACAGCCTGCGGTGCGGCCAGCGTGCGCAGCATGGCGGCCTTTGAAACGCCGGAGCTTTGTGTGGCGGTGTCCACAAAAGGTGCAAGTCCGGCTTTGGCGGCAAGCTTTGCCAAAACAACGGCGCAGACGCTTTCTGCCGAATGGGAAAGCCGCCTTGCCTTGCTGCGCCGCGCGCGCACTTGTGTAAAAGAGCACTGCCCGCCGGGCGCAATGCGCACGGCACTTTTGCGCAGTTTAGATCAAGCGCCCGAGCACTGCCTTTTGCAAATGGCGCAAAGCGGCGGAGAAAGCGCGCAAACCCGCTGAAAAATTTTTGCTTGACCTTTCCGCTGCGTCAAGGGTTATACTGGGGGCGAAGGAGGGGAAAGCATGGCCGAATATTCCATTCAGCAGCTGGCGAAGCTTTCGGGCGTAACCACGCGCACCCTGCGCTGGTATGATGCGCTCGGCTTATTAAAGCCGCAGCGCGCGGCAGAAAACGGCTACCGACGATACACCCAAGCGGACGTAGACCGCCTTCAGGACATTTTGTTTTACCGCGCACTGGGGGTAGAACTTCGCTCGATCAAGGCTTGCTTAGATGACCCTTCTTTTGACCGTTTGGCCGCACTGCGCCGTCATTTGCAGGCACTGGAACATCAGCGCGCCGAATTGGACGGTTTGATTCAGTCGGTCAAAAATACCATTGAGGCACAAGAGAGGAACCAGCCCATGAGCAACGAGAAAAAATTTGAAGCATTCAAGCGCCGCGCTGCCGCAGAAAACGAAGCAAAGTACGGCAAAGAGGTGCGCGAAAAGTACGGAGAACAAGAAGCAAAGGACGCACAGGAAACCTTTTTAGGCTTGAGCGAAGAGCAGTATACCGCTTTTGAAACGCTGGGAAAAACGCTGCAAGCAAAGCTGGAAGCGGCGGTAAAGGCGGGGCAAAGCCCAGAGGAAGCAGCCGCGCGTGAAATCGCCGAGCTGCACCGCGAGTGGTTGCGCGTGACAGACCGTCACTACACGCCCCAGCGGCACCGGGGGATTGCGCAGCTCTATGTGATGGACGAGCGTTTCACGGCCTACTATGACAAGGATGTACCCGGCTGTGCAAAGTTTTTGTGTGACGCCGTACAGCACTGGATTTTGTAAAACGGAAACGCTGCCTGCTTTGGACGAAAACGGAGCGGACAGGAAAAGGAGGCGCAAAAAGAATGTCGAATGTGACAAAGCAAGCGCTGGAAGCATCTTTAAAGCAGCTAATGCAGAAAAAGCCGCTCGATAAAATCACGATTCGGGATATTACGGACACCTGCGGCATCAGCCGCATGGCGTTTTACTATCACTTTAAAGATTTGTACGACCTGGTGGAATGGGTGTGCCTTGAAGATGTCACCAAGGCGCTGGCGGGTAAAAAGACTTACGACACTTGGCAGGAAGGTCTGGCCCAAATTTTTGAGGCGGTGCTGGAAAACAAAGCCTTTGTCAGCAACGCCTACCGCTGTATCAGCCGCGAGCGCATGGAAAGTTTTTTGTATCAGCTCACCTATGGTTTGATTCGTGATGTCGTGGAGGAGAAAAGCAAGGGTGCGCCGATTTCACAAGAGGACAAAGCTTTTATTGCGGAGTTTTATAAGTATAGCTTTGTCGGGATTTTGCTCGATTGGATTAAGCAGGGGATGCACGCCGATTATCATGTCATTGTGCGCAAGATGAGCTTGACCATGCAGGGCAATGTGTCGAACTCCATTCACAATTTTTCGGAAAACCTCGGCGCTTTTTAAAAAGTTTCAATCTTCCTTCGCGTTTTTTGCAGCCGCAGTGACGGCAGCGTGAAAATCATCTTTACAAAATGGGCTCGGTGATAAGTTTTTTATCACCGGGCCTGTTTTGCTAATGGTAAAAATGGTATCAACGGGGTATGATAAAGCCATAGAAACAAGAAATTCCCGGGCAGCCGGGTTCACTGGAAAGGTGGTTTTTTCATGACCGGAAAACAGATTGCAGCCATTGCCGCAGCCGCCGCGGGCCTTGCGGGTGCAAGCGCCGCCGCTGTAGCAGCAAAAAAGAAAAGTGATACAAAAAAGAAAGCGCAGGCAGTAAAAGCTGAATCTGCGCAGCCCTACCGAAACACAGAGCTGGGGCGGCACGAAAAAAACAGCAAAGGCATTTATTACACAAACGGAAACTACGAGGCATTTGCCCGCCCGGAAAAACCCGAAGGCGTCGACCAAAAGCACGCCTATATTGTAGGCAGCGGCCTTGCGTCACTGGCGGCGGCATGCTTTTTGGTGCGTGACGGCCAAATGCCCGGCTCACACATTCACATCTTAGAAGCAATGGACATTGCGGGCGGCGCGTGCGACGGCATTTATGATTCCAGCCGCGGCTATATTATGCGCGGCGGGCGCGAAATGGAAAACCATTTTGAATGTCTGTGGGACTTGTTCCGCTCCATTCCGTCGCTGGAAACGCCCGGCGCTTCGGTGCTCGATGAATTTTACTGGCTGAATAAGCACGACCCCAACTATTCGCTTTGCCGTGCTACCGTGAACCGCGGCGAGGATGCGCACACCGACGGAAAGTTTGATTTAAGCCAAAAGGCGTGCATGCAGATTGTCAAACTCTTTATGACGCCGGACGAAGACCTCTACGACAAAACCATTGAAGATGTGTTTGATGACGAGGTGTTCAGCTCCACCTTCTGGCTGTACTGGCGCACGATGTTTGCCTTTGAAAACTGGCACAGCGCCTTGGAGATGAAGCTCTACTTCCAGCGCTTTATCCATCATATTGCAGGTCTGCCCGATTTCAGCGCCCTGAAATTTACGCGCTACAATCAGTATGAATCGCTCATCCTGCCCATGCAGAAATACCTCGAAGCCGCAGGCGTAGACTTCCAGTTCAACACTGAGGTTACCAACGTTTTGTTTGACATCAAGGACGGCAAAAAAACGGCAACCGCCATTGAATGTAAAGTAAACGGCACAGAGCGCGGCATTGTGCTGACGGAAAATGACCTTGTGTTTGTGACAAACGGTTCGTGCACCGAAGGCACTGTTTATGGCGACCAGGACCACGCCCCGAACGGCGACGCCGAAGTGCGCACCAGCGGCTGCTGGAGTCTGTGGAAAAATATTGCAAAGCAAGACCCGGCGTTCGGCCGTCCGGAAAAATTCTGTTCCGATATTTCCAAAACCAATTGGGAGTCGGCCACCATCACCACGCTGGACGATAAAATTCTGCCCTATATCACCAATATCTGCAAGCGCGACCCGCGCACCGGAAAAGTAGTCACTGGCGGCATTGTCAGCTGCAAAGACTCCAGCTGGCTGTTGAGTTGGACAATCAACCGCCAAGGCCAGTTTAAAGCGCAAGACCCCGAAAAAGTCTGCGTTTGGGTGTATGGCCTGTTTACCGATGTGCCCGGCGATTATGTGAAAAAGCCGATGAAGGACTGCACCGGCCGTGAAATTACCGAAGAATGGCTGTATCATCTCGGCGTGCCCGAAGAGCAGATTGCCGATTTGGCCGAGCACAGCGCCGTGTGCGTTCCCACCATGATGCCGTATATCACTGCATTCTTTATGCCGAGAGCCAAGGGCGACCGCCCCGACGTGATTCCCGACGGCTGTGTAAACTTTGCCTTTTTGGGCCAGTTTGCCGAAACCCCGCGCGACACGGTGTTTACCACTGAGTACTCCGTGCGCACGGCCATGGAAGCGGTGTATGGCCTGCTCGGTGTCGACCGCGGCGTGCCGGAGGTATGGGCCAGCGTTTATGATATCCGCGCTTTGCTCGACAGCTCAGTGTGTTTGATGGACGGCAAATCTCCGCTTGATATGGAGCTGCCCGGCCCGCTGAACCTTTTGAAAAAACCGGCTCTGAAAGCCGTGAAAGGAACTGTGATTGAAAAATTGCTGCGCGAGCACGGAATTTTGCGCGGTGAGTAATCCCGATTTTTTAAAAAGTGCAATGAAACGCCCGACGGTCTTTTTGAGATCGCCGGGCTTTTTGCTGTCAAAATTCGCGTAGTGAAATTGCACAAAAAACATAAACTTCAATTGTATAATTCGTTTTTTCGGAAATAAATGTGTGCAAAATATGCACGATTTTTCCTAGAATGGTTTAAAAATGACGTTTTTTTGTCTGAAAGAATACGCTACAATGGGAGCTACACAAAGATGGTCGTTCTCGAGAACCAATTTCGTGAAAAAGGAGTAATCGGTATGAAAAAAGTTTTGGCAATGGGCTTGGCTGCCTGCATGGCGGTCAGCATGTTGGCAGGCTGCGGCGCAGCCTCTTCTACGGCTTCCGGTGCGGCTTCGGGAGCAGGTTCCACCGCAGGCGGCGACGGTCAGCTGTCGGTTTCCTGGTGGGGCGGCGACTCTCGTCACGAAGCAACACAGGCAGCGCTCGACGCTTATACAGCAGCACACCCCGAAACCACGTTTAAAACCCACTACGGCGCATGGACCGGCTGGGAAGATGCCATGTCCACTTCTTTCTTTGCGGGCACAGCAGAAGATATTTGCCAAGTAAACTGGAACTGGATTTTTGCCTATGACAACGACGGCAGCACCTTCCTTGACTTGAACACCGTTTCCGATTCTTTGGACCTCACACAGTTTGACTCCAAGGTGTTGGAGTCCTGCACGGTAGACGGAAAAGTGCTTTGTGTTCCCACCGCGGTTTCCGGCCGTTTGTTCTTCTGGAACGAAAAAAGCTTTGAAAATGCCGGTATTGAAGTGCCGAAAACGTATGACGACTTAATCGCAGCAGGCACTGCCTTTAAAGAGAACATCGGCGACGACGCTTACCCCTTGGCGATGAACGAGCTCGACCGTGCGTTATTTCTGGTTTATGTACTTCAGTCTAAGTACGGCAAGCCCTGGATTGAAGACGGCGTTTTGAACTATACGCAGGAGGAAGTGGAGTATGGCCTCCAGCTGATTAAAGATTTGGAAGAAGCGCATGTCATTCCCACCTTGGCAACTTTGGCTGGTGACGGCGCAGAGTCGCTGGATAAAAACCCGAAAATGATGGATGGCCGTTACGGCGGCATTTTCGAGTGGGACTCCGCCGCAGAGAAAGTTTCTTCCGCGCTGGATGAAGGCATGACCCTGTCCGTGGGCGGTTACTTGACGGGCTTTGGCGATTACAACGGCGCTTACACTAAGATTTCTCTGGGCTTTGCGATCACCCAAACCTGCAAAAACCCCGAAGAAGCAGCCAAAGTGATCAACTTCCTGCTGAATGAAGAAGAGGGTGCTGCTCTGATGGGCGGCGAGCGCGGCGTTCCCCTGTCCAAAGCGGGCCGCGAGGCCGCCGAAGCAGCCGGCACGCTCAACGAGATAGTGGCTGAAGCGAACGCCGTTGTGGTAGAAAATGCAGAGTTTACGCTGGATTACCACTTTGAGGATGCTTCCTTGAAGAACACCGACGGCATTTACTACGACGTGATGGGCGGCCTTTCTTACGGCGACTATGACGTTGCTACCGCCGCAGAAATTCTGATTGACGGCACAAACGAGGTGCTGGGCGCATAAGCGCTTTTGACAACAAAATTGGGTGCTTTGCACCGTTGAAACAAACGGTGCAGACACCCTGTTTTTTTGAAAGGAAGGATGAGGAACGATGAAAACATCGGCACCGGCAGGCGCGTTGAACTCGAAAAAAACGCTGGTGGATGTACTAAAAAGCAATATCGGCTTTTTCTATATTCTGCCTTGGCTGATCGGCTTTTTGGTTTTCAAGCTGTATCCGTTCGGCTCTTCGCTGATTTACAGCTTTTCCGACTTTAACCTGCACAAGGGCATTACCGAGTGGGGTTTGATGAACTATCAGGAAGCATTTACATCTTCTAAAATTACTACGGCTCTTTCCACAACGTTTAAGTATGCATTTATCACCGTGCCCTTAAAGCTGGCGTTTGCGCTGTTTATCGCCTATATCCTCAATTTCAAAATTAAAGGCGTCAACTTTTTCCGCACGGCATACTATATCCCGTCCATTTTGGGCGGCAGTGTTGCCATCTCTGTTTTGTGGAAAGCTATTTTCCGCGACGAAGGCCTTGTCAACACGGCGCTGGGCTTTTTCGGCATCGAGGGTCCGTCTTGGCTCTCTGACCCCGGCTACGCACTGTTCATTATTTGCTTTTTGCGTGTGTGGCAGTTCGGCTCGGCGATGGTGATTTTCTTAGCGGCGCTGAAAGCCATTCCCGAAGATTTGTACGAAGCCGCCACCATTGACGGCGCGAGCAAATGGAAACAATTTTTCAGCATTACGCTGCCGCTTTTGACGCCGGTGATTTTCTATAACCTCATCACGCAGATCTGCCAAGCATTCCAAGAGTTCAACGGCCCGTACATCATTACACAGGGAGGCCCGCGCAACTCCACAACGCTCATCAGTCTGCTGGTTTACAACTACGGTTTTAAGCAAAACGACTTCGGCATGGCAAGCGCCCTTGCCTGGATCATGTTTATCATTGTGCTGGTGTTCACGGCTGCGGCGTTCCTCAGCCAGAAATACTGGGTCTATTACGGCGACGAAGGGAAGTGATGAATCATGACAGTACGCGCACGAAATCATATTGCAACATTTTTGAAATACGTTGTGTTAATCGCGGTGGGCTTTGTGATGATTTATCCCCTGCTGTGGATGATTGGCGCAACGTTTAAAACAAACAACGAAATTTTTTCCGGCATCGGCATTTTTCCGAAGAATCCCACGTTTCAGGGCTATATTGATGCGCTGAACAACTACGGCGGCGACATTGACATTCTGCGCTCAATGATCAACACCTATTCCTATGTGATTCCGAAAGTTCTTTTTACCGTTATTTCCTCACTGGTAACTGCCTATGGCTTTGGCCGTTTCAACTTTAAGGGCAAAAACTTTTTCTTTGCGCTGATGCTCTGCATGCTGTTTTTGCCGCAGGTGGTGCTCAATGTACCGCAGTATTTGCTGTTCAATAATTTCGGCTGGGTGGACTCTCAGTGGTACGCCGCGCTGATTATCCCCACGCTGTTTGCAACGGAAAGCTATTTTATTTTCATGCTGGTGCAGTTTATGCGAGGCGTGCCGCGCGATTTGGACGAAGCCGCGCAGATTGACGGGTGCAACTCGTTTCAAACACTGTGCAAGGTGATTGCGCCCATGCTCAGCCCGGCGCTGATCTCCGTGGCACTGTTCCAGTTTATGTGGTCGTCCAACGACTTCATGGGCCCGCTGCTTTATGTCAAAACGCCGCAGCGCTACCCGGCGGCCCTGTTTGTGAAGCTGTCAATGGATGCCGACAGCGGCTTTGCGTGGAACCGTGTTTTGGCAGTTTCCGTAATTTCCATTTTGCCGTCCTTGATTGTGTTCTTCCTTGCGCAAAACAAGTTTGTCGACGGTATTTCCGCAGGCAGTGTGAAAGGTTAAGCAAAACGCAGCCAAAAAGCAGAAACTGCTTTTTCTCCTTGTGCTTCACAAAAGGCAAACCCCGCCGCATCTGCGGTGGGGCTTTGTCATTGATAAAATTTGCGGTATTTTTGCGGCGGAAGGCCGGTGTATTCTTTAAACAACCGGCTGAAATGCGCTGTGGTGGAAAAGCCGCTCTCCTCGGCAATGACCGAGATTTTTTTATCGGTCTGTTCCAGCATTTTGCGCGCAGCGGTAATGCGCACACTGTTGAGATACTCAATTAAGCTCAGGCTCAAGTGCTTTTTGAACAGGCGCGATAAATAAGTGGGGCTGATGAAAAATTCTGCCGCAATGCCGGAAAGCGTCAGCGGCTGGCTGTAGTGTGTGCTGATATAGGTTTGCACTTGCTCCACGATTTTGTTGACTTTGCTGGGCGTCTGCGGCTGGTATTCATGCACGAATTCCTTGAGCACAATTAGCATTTCTGCAAGACGCATTTTTCGCAGGGCCTCGTCTTCGGGGCGGTTTTTTCCCTCCAGCCTCCACAGCTGTTTCATCAAATACCCAATCTGCGAATGCTGCTGGGGAGGAACATTCAGGACGTGAATGCCGTGGTGAAAGCACGCCATAAAATCAATGCCTTGAAAAATTTGAAACAGATTTTGCAAATACTGTTCGCTGAAATTGATGACATACCGCTCGTGCGGGTTTGCATCAATGCTCATTGTTTTATGAATTTCATCAGGACGGATTAGTACAATGCCGCCGGGGCTGATATTGTAAATGGCATCGTCGATATAGTATCTCCGCGTGCCCTCCGCTTGATAATAAATTTCATATTTATGGTGAAGATGAAAGCTAGACATGTCGTAACGCTTGATGCGCCGCGTCCAGCTGGCAAAAAAATCATAATGCGGAGAGAAAACCACTTCTCTTACCATGCCGCTGTCCCTCCGATTCACTCCAAAATCCGTATCTTCTTAAAATAAGTATAACAAATAAATGCAGTAACAACAACCGCGAAAGGCGGTAGACAGGAAGGTTTTTTATGCTGAAAGTGACCGTACAAGCCATTTTTTCGCGTGCGGCCGTGTTGGAAATTGAAACCAATACCCCGTACTATGCCGATTTTGAATATGAGGTGTATGTGAATCATGCCCTGCACATGACCGGAAATAAAAATGTGTTTTCTTTGTATGACTTGCAGCCGGACACCGTTTATTTTGTGCGTGTCAATGCAAAAGACGGCACGCAGGGCGGCGAATGTCATTTTAAAACAAAGGCAGAATCTGCCTTTTTGGATGTCACGCGCTTTCACGCTGCAAACGACGGCAAAACCGAGTGCACCGCGTGTCTGCAAGCAGCCATCAGTGCATGTCCGGCGGGCGGCACGGTGTATTTCCCCAAAGGACGCTATTTGACTTACCCGCTGTTTTTAACGTCCGATATTACGCTGTATCTCGAAAAAGGCGCGGTGCTGCTGGGCGCAAGCGAGCGTGCAAAATATCCCGTTTTGCCGGGAATGATCATCGGGGAAGATGACCGTGAAATCAGCTTCGGCACATGGGAGGGAAACCCCATCGACTGCTTTGCTTCGCTGATTACCGGCATCGGCATCAAAAATACCGCGATTGTGGGCCAGGGCGTTATTGATGCCAACGCGCAGGAGTCCGACTGGTGGGAAAACCGCTTTGTGCGCCGCATTGCGTGGCGTCCGCGCACCGTGTTTTTGAACCGCTGCGAACATGTTTCCCTTGTGGGTGTGACCGTGCAAAACAGCCCCAGCTGGACAGTGCACCCGTATTACTGCAAAGGCGTGGATGTGCTCGATTTGCTCATTCAAAACCCGCCCGATGTGCCGAACACCGACGGCTTTGACCCAGAATCCTGCGAAAATGTGCGCCTTTTGGGTGTCAAAATCTCCGTTGGTGACGACTGCATCGCCATCAAAAGCGGCAAGTATTACATGGGCTCGGTGCACCATCAGCCGTGCCGCAATTTGCAAATCCGCAACTGCCTTTTGGAGCGCGGCCACGGAGCAGTGGTAGTGGGCAGCGAAATTTCTTCGGGCGTATACGGCCTTTGGGTGGAAAAGTGCCTGATGAAGAACACCGACCGCGGCCTGCGCTTAAAAACGCGGCGCGGGCGCGGCAGCTGCAGCCTTTTGACCGATTTGCACTTTAGAAACGTACACATGGACGGGGTGAAAACGCCGTTTGTCATTAACATGTTCTATTTCTGCGACCCGGACGGCCACAGCGACCATGTGCGCAGCAAGGAAAAACTGCCCGTGGACAAGATGACCCCGGCGGTGGGAAGCTTGGAATGTGAAAACATTGTCTGCGAAAACTGCGAAGTGGCGGGCGGCTTTTTCTACGGCTTGCCGGAAAGCCCCATCGAGCGCGTTTCCATGAAGGATTTTTCGATTTCCTTTGCCGAGGATGCACAGCCCGGCCAAGCGGCAATGATGGATGATTTTGACGATGTATCCCATCTCGGCATGCTGGCGCGCAATGTGCGCTGGCTCAGCCTGGAAAACGTCACCATTCAGGGCTGGCGCGGCGAGCCGATTCAGTGCGAGGGCGTCGAGCACTTTGAGCAAAAGAACGTAACGGTTTAAGGGGGAAAGCGCAATGACACATCAGGAAACAATTACCATGCTGACGCAGTATGTTGACCAGCTGCTGGAAGGCTCGGACGCACAAAATCCGCTGTGGAATATTGAAAAAGTCCGCAGCGGTGAGGAAAACCGCTGGAACTATATTGACGGCTGTATGATGACCGCTGTTTTGGCGATGCACAGCATGACAGGCGAGCAAAAGTATCTGGATTTTGCCGACCGTTTTGTGGGCTGGTATGTGCAGGAGGATGGCAGCATCCGCACCTATTCGCCCGAAGAATATAACCTCGACAACGTCAACCCCGGCAAAAACCTGTTTGCTTTGTATGAGCGCACGGGGAAAGAGAAATACCGCAAAGCCATGGACGTGGTGCGCTCGCAGCTGGAAACCATGCCCCGCACGAAAGAGGGCAATTTCTGGCACAAGAAAATTTACCCCAATCAGGTTTGGCTCGACGGCCTTTACATGGCGCAGCCGTTCTATGTGCAGTATGAAACCACTTATAACCGCATGCGCGGCTGCTTGGACAGCTTCCGTCAGTTCTGCAATGTGGTGCGCTTGATGCGCGACGAAAAAACGGGCCTGTTCTATCACGGCTACGACGAAAGCCGCGAGATGTACTGGGCCAACCCCGAAACGGGATGCAGCGAAAACTTCTGGCTGCGTGCGCTGGGCTGGTATGTCGTGGCGCTGGTGGACACGCTGGAAGTCATGGACGAGCAGCTTTATTATGAGTACCGCACGGTGCAGTCGCAGCTGCGCGCACTGGTGGACGCTTGGCTGCCGTGGCAGCACGAGTCGGGTATGTTCTACCAAATTATCAACCGCCCCGACCACGAGAAAAACTATCTGGAAACCAGCGGCAGTGCACTGTTTGCTTACGGCGTGATGAAAGCCGTGCGCCTGGGCTTTTTGCCCAAACGTTACCGCGCTTACGGCGAAAAAGCGTTCTGGGGCACAACCGAGCGTTATCTCTCGAAAGACGAAAACGGCAAATTGCGCCTTGGGGGTATTTGCCTTGTGGCGGGCCTTGGCGGAAAAGAACACCGCGACGGCAGCTTGGAGTATTATTTCAGCGAGCCCGTGGTGGAAAATGAGGCAAAAGGCGTCGGCCCGCTGGTGCTGGCGTTCACCGAGATTTTGAACATTGAAAAAGCGGAGGCAGAAGAATGCTGACAGTTGGGGTACGCAGCCATGACTATGGAAAAGATGCGCCTGAAGCGCTCTTTTCCCGCATTGCAAAAGATGGCTATCAGGCCGTGATGCTGGCCTATCAAAAGGCGATTGCCGGGGTATCGAGCTATCATGATGTCACACCCGAAATTGTGGCGCAAACCACGGCAGCGCTGCGGGAAAATCAGCTTGCCATCAATACGCTGGGCGTTTACATGGAGCTCGGCATGGTGGACGAAGCCGAGCGCAGCAAGGCGGTAGCGCAGTTTTTAACCGGGATGAAAGCGGCAAAAGAAACGGGCGTGGCCAATGTTGCCACGGAAACGACCCCGTTTCACAAACAGCCAAACGCCGCGCCCGAAGATGCTTTGAAAAGCCTGTACCGTTCTCTGGAGGAAATTCTGCCTACGGCGCAGGAGTATCGGTTGAAAGTGTGCGTAGAACCTGTGTTTTATCACACCCTTTCCAGCCCGCAGCTGGCAAAGCAGCTGTTGAAAGACTTTGCCACGCCGTGGCTTGCCATCACGTTCGACCCCGTCAACCTGTTCCAGCCGCGCCATGTACACAGTCAAAAGGCGTTGTGGGAGGTCTGCTTTGACTATTTCGGCCACGCCATTGAAGTTGTCCACATGAAGGGAATTCGTGTGGAAAACGGCCGGCTGAAAAAGTGCGGCTTCGAAGATTCCGTGATTGATTATCCTTACTTATTCGCGGGGCTGAAAGCCTGCCGAAAGCCGCTGCATGTCATCCGGGAAGAAGCCGACCCGCACAACGGCAAAGCGGAAGCGGCATTTTTGCAAGCCTTATGCAGCGAGTAAGCGTAGGGCGCGGCGGCGATTTTGCAACGATCGGTGCGGCGCTTTCGGCCACCGACCCGGCACAGCCGCTGACCTTGGTTTTAGCCGCGCAGGTGTTTGAGGAAAAGGTGTTTTGTGAGCACCGGGCCGTGCGCATCATTGGGCAGGAGATGGACGAAACCGTCATCCGATGGCATGACGGCGGGTTTCACCCGCACCCGGACGGGCGCAAAACCGGAACATTCCGCAGCTATACGGCGTGTTTTGACGGAGAGCTTCTTTGTATGGAGCGTTTAACCGTAGAAAATACGGCAGGCGACGGAGAGCGGCACGGGCAGGCGATTGCGCTGGCCGTGTACAGCGGAACGGCGTATGTGAAACATGTGCGGCTCAAATCGTATCAAGATACGCTGTTTATGGGCCCGCTGCCCGACAAAGAGCGCCAGCCCGACGGCTTTTTAGGCCCGCGCCAGTTTGCACCGCGTGTGCCGTCGCGCCAATATTATGAAGCGTGCGAAATTTTGGGCGATGTTGATTTTATTTTCGGCGGGGCCGACGCAGTGTTTTCGCGCTGTCACATCCATGCCGTTGGGCAAAGAAGCGGCTTTGCGTGTGCGCCCAGCGGGAAAGCGTCCGGCCTAGGCATGGTGTTTGAGCATTGCCTTTTTTCAGCAGATGAGCCGGGCTCTCTGCGCTTGGCCCGGCCGTGGCGAAGTGAAGGAAAAGCCGCGTTTTTATACTGTGAAACGGGGCGCGCGCTGGCCGACACCGCCTTTGACCCGTGGGCAGAACAAGCGCAGACGTATACGTTCGTTCAGTATCCCGCGGGGCAAACGCCGCTTTTTTGCAAAGAGGTAACGGAGCGGGAGGTGCGCCTCCTGGAAGAGCAAAGCAGAGCGCACTGCGCGGATATTTTAGGGCAAACGGCACTTTTTGAAGGGCGATAAGGCAACGGTAGTGGTGAATATTACTTACACCGACATTTCTCCGGTTGTAACACAAGCAATGGGCGATTATATTGCGAAAGCATTTGAAGTAGCAATGAGCTCTGAAGAGCAGCCGAATGAAGCAGAGATGCAGAAGATTTTTACTGATATCCTGATGGAAGCCTCTAAAAATGTGGAAGCACAAAGTGCAGCGATTGACGTGACCTTTGACTGCGAGAAGGTAAATGGCGAGTGGAAGCTTTCGCAGATGAGCGACGATACACTGAACAGCCTGTTCAGTGTGCTGAGTTCTAACTTCCTCAGCGCAATAGAGGGTGTCGTGTCGAGCGTAGGTTAAGCAGTATAATTGATTAGAAAATAAAACAAAACCGGGAGTGAGGCAGACCCGTTTTTACTGCGCAGAGCCGTGAATAATTTGCTTACGAACTGCGTGCGGCACAACGCACCCGGCTGTGCCATTCGGCTTGGAGCAAATGCACAGCGCAAACAGCTTTTGCTTTGGGTGGAGGGCGGTGATGCAGGCAACACAGTGCAAGGCCAAGCGCCTCGAACTCCTGAGCCCGACGGCGGTGCCGCACACGGCACCGGCCTGCGGCTGGTGGCTCAAGTTGCCGCCGCGCATGGAGGCAAAGCAATGTTTTACGGCGGCACACCCTACCGCGCCGAGCTGTGTCTGCCCCTGAAAGAATAACCTTATGGGATGAAAAAATCCCTCGATGCGCGGCACACAAAAGCGTGTGCGGCATCGGGGGATTTTCCTTTTGAGAACAACGCGTGAAATGGAATAAAATCCATCGCTCTGATGCTTACTCTGCGTTTATCAGCGTCGCCATTCTTGCAAGCCCTGTTCCCAGCCCCTCAAAGCCGACACAGCGGCTGGGCTGGGTATTTACAGCGTGATCCAATAGAGGCTGTGCTTGGCAAAACGCGTCTAAACATAAATCGAATTTCAGCACATCGTCCCATGCGCGGTTTAAAAAGGCCACTTCTCGGCGGCCGTGCGTGCGCGTGAGGGAAAGCGATTTTGCAAAAAGACCTGAGCGCTCAATGTCCCGTCCTGAGAACCCGGCGGCGAGCAGGCTTTCCTGTGCGCCCTGCCGGAACAGCCCCGGCAGATCGGCCCACTGAAACGGTGTCACGTCAAAGCGCACAAAAGTGTAGCGGCTGTGGCAGTGTACCGCCAGCAGGCACTTGCGCCCGCGCAGGTCAATGCAGTGTAAGTCCCAGCAAAAGCGGCGGTCAGGCTGTGTGCCATAAAGCGGCGTGTGCATTTTTAAAAACCGCTGAAGCGGAAAAGTAAGCCCTAGTTCCATCGGCTCACCTCGCGCAATCGCCATGAGGGATGACGATTTTTTCAATACTCAGCCTGCCGTCTGCGATTTCGGCCATCATCATGGTAATTTCCTGATGAAACCGCCGCGGGCCGCATGAGCCGGGGTTCAGCCAAAGAAGGCCGTCCTTTTCCTGTTGTACATACTTGTGTGAGTGTCCGAATACCACTACATCAATGCCCGGCAGGCTCTGCGGAACCTCCTTTCTGTTGTGAACCATGAAAAACCTAATGCCGTTGAGCGTGACGGTGACGGTATGGGGAAGATCCTGTGCCCAATCTTTGTCGTTGTTGCCGCGCACGACGGAAAGCGGCGCGTACTGCCGCAGCGCCTCCACAATTTCCTGCCGGTTGATATCGCCGGCGTGGAGAATCGCGTCTGCCTGCTTTAAATGCTCGATTACTTCCGCCCTGAGCAGACCGTGGGTGTCGGAAAGAATGGCAAGTTTCATGCTTGGATACTCCTGTCGAAATGTTCTTTTATTTCTCGGTAAAACTTGCGGGCGTTTTCGAGGTCTTGTGCATTTGGGCGGCCTTTGGCAATGCCGCCGACGAGTTGGAACGGCCCGAAGGTGTCATACCCTTTGCAGCTGAATTCCCCCAATACAGGGCAGTTTTTTTCTTTGGCAATCTGTGCGACTGCCTTTGCGCCTGTGCCTTTTGCTCCGCCGTAGGTGTAAACGAAAAACACCGGCTTTTGTGCGGGCAGATACTGCCGGGCAAACTCGACAACGCCTTTTTGAAACTCAAAGCCGTAAATGCCGGAAGCAAAACCGATGCAGTCGTATTCCTCAAGCCGCACCGCCTGACGGGCTGTGACGTCAATCAGGTCAATATCGCCCTCGGCGGCCATTGCTTCCAGCACTTTCAGCGTGTTTCCGTGGTGGCGGGAATAGTAACAAATCGCGGTTTTCACGGACGGTTTCCTCCTTCCAGCGTCCAGCCGAAATCATTGTGATAAATCATTTGGCGCGTCATGCCGCCGTCGATGCAGATGTCTTCTCCGGTGATAAATCCGGCTTTGGCCGAACAAAGATAGAGCACCATGTGGGCAATATCCAGCGGGTTTCCGACGCGCCCGGTGGGGTGCTGGGCTGCATCCGGGCCTTCATAAATGGCATAAGACGTGTCAATCCAGCCGGGGGAAACAGAGTTCACGCGTACCTTTCCCGCAAAGCTTACGGCAAGTGCGTGGGTCAAAGCGGAAATGCCGCCTTTTGCCGCCGTGTAGCTTTCGGTTTGCGGCTGGCTCATGCGGTCGCGGGACGAAGAAATATTTACGATGGCCGCGCCCGGCGCAAAGTGCGGCGCAAACAGCTTTGCAAGATAAAAGGGTGCAGTTACGCCAACGCGCAGGGCATAGTTAAACTCTTCATAAGTACATGCATCAATTCCCTTCATCAAAGGCAGGGCGTTGTTGATCAGATAATCCACATGGCCGTGTTCGGCAATTACTTTGCGGGCAAAGTCCTCTAAAACGGCTTGCTCGGCAAGGTCGCCTACATAGCCGTCATTTTCTAACAGGTCAATGACACAGACCTTTGCGCCTTCTTTGCGAAATTCCTCGACAATCGCCTTGCCGATGCCTTTTGCACCGCCGGTCACAACGGCAACTTTATTTTGAAACATGGGGGAATCCTCCTGTTCTTGTTTGGGTTATCGTGTCAGTGGTTCGAATCGCACGGTGCGATTTTTTTATAAAAGTCTTGCAGCAATGCGGCAAGTTCTTCGGGCGTTTCGCGGTTGAGTTCATGTCCTGCGCCTTCAATCATTGCAAGCTCGGCTGTACAGATGCGCTGGGAAAGCTCGATGCACGCCTTTCTGTTGGCATGGTCACGACTGCCGCATACCACCAAGGCGGGGCAAGTGATACGAGGCAAAGCGGCGGTAAAATCCAGCTCTGTCATACTGCCGCACAGCTCGATAAACTGCGCCTTTGAAAATCCGGTTTCCCGGAACACAGATGCAGGCATGATGCGAAATAGAATGTTCTGCATCTTTAAAAGGCGCTTCGGCATTTTGTATTGCGGCGCAATGAGAACAAGGGCAGCGACGCGCTCGGGATGTTCCACGGCGTAGTGAAGCGCAAGCACCCCGCCCAGCGAAAGGCCGCAGAGCATCAGCGGCGCGGCGGACGCACCGCAGAGCTGAGCAAACGCTTTGTATAAGTTATTGTACGTTGTTGGTTCTGCGCAAACCATAGAAGCAAGGTCGGGCTGTGCGCAGTTCGCCGGAGTGTTCATCAAACGCAAAACAGGCTGCCAAACCGACGGCGTTTGGCCGAGCCCGTGAATGTAAAGCGATGTCATATGATAATGCCCTCACAGTGGTCGATTTCGTGCTGGATAATCTGCGCCGTCCAGCCGGTAAAGGTTTTTTGGCGCTCTTGAAACTTTTCGTTTTGCCAGCGCACTTTAATGGATTGAAAGCGTTTCGCCGGGCGTGTGCCGACAAGAGAAAGGCAGCTTTCCTGCGCCTCGTAAGGCTCAGATTTTTTGACGACTTCCGGGTTGAACATCACCATGTATCCCTCGTCCGTTTCAAACGCGATGATGCGCTTGTTCACGCCAATCATGTTGGCGGCCATGCCGACACAGCCGTCTTGATGGTGCATCAGCGTTTCCAGTAAGTCCGCGGCGACGGTAAGGTCATCCGGTGTGGCAGACTCGGCTTTTTGGGAAAGAAATATTTCGTCTTTGCAAATTTCACGAATCATGGGCAGTTCTCCTCTTATCAGTGATGAATTGCTGTAAATTGACCGCATGGTTATATTTGACACAAGCGACTTTATCCTTTTCGATAATGAATTGATTCATGTCAAGGCCATTCAGCGCGGCAATGGCAAGCGCGTAGTGAATGACATCTGCCAGCTCATTGCCGAGCTCGATTTTTAAATCTTCGCCGCCGGATGCTTTTCGTCCGGACTTTTTATTGAGCACTTCCGCCACTTCGCCAACTTCTTCCACCAGCTTCATAAATAAGCTTTCGGCAATCCCGTCCTCTTTATAATGGTCGAGCAGATAGGCTTGCAATTCTTCTATTGTTACTTTCATGTGGGGGTTCCTTTCAAAATATATCGTAAAAATAAGGATACATCGATCATATATGTTCTATGCTTTCATGATAAAGCTTTTACTCTTGGCCGTCAATTGTTAAATCAGATATCATTTTTAAGCAAATCGGTGGCTATGTAAATTTCTAAATATTTCCAATAAAATGCTTGTAAAATAATGGAAATTTTTGCATACTAATGACGAATACTGAAGCAAACCCCACTTTTTATTATATTCCACAATAGAAAAGTTAGGTAAGCAAGAATGAAAAACATATGCTAATTATTAGAAAAGTAAAAGCAATAAGGTCGAATCAATGATATTGTATAGAAGCTGAACAGTTCCTTTGAAAGAATTTGTAGAAAGATAAATAACTCAATAATAAGATGAGGAAGGTTGCTATGACAGAGCTCGAAAAAATTGCCTATGCAAAAAGTTATATTGAAAAACTTGCAGATGGAGTGAATCCATTGACGGACCAAGTAGTGTCAGATATGGATGTTATCAATAATGTAAGAATTTCGAGATGTTTATTCTATGTTTCAGACCTCTTAAGACAAATTCTTGATAATGATGGTATTTCTCATAAAAAAGCAGAATACCCCAAAAGCCCTTTTACTTAGGGCATGAGGCAAGAAAAGCATTTCGCTACTCAAAAATGCCGATTCCTGTAAGTGAAATTACCAGACGCATCAATGAACTAATTTCAGACGAAGATATGACAAAGCTAAATTATAAGCATATTTTGAATTGGCTGTTTGAGATTGGGGCGTTACACTTTGTGTCAGATGATGAAGGAAAGATGACTCGTCAACCGACAAGTGCCGGACTGCACCTAGGTATTCATATAGAAAAGTGATTGGGAGCAAGAGGGACATATCATGTTATTGTTTATGATGAAATCGGGCAACAATTTATTTTAGACCATTTGGATGACATTATAGAATATAACAAAGCCCATAAAAGTGTGGGTTTGTGATTGACATTTGAACAAAAATGATTGCATCGTCAATCCTGTAATAAAAGTTGAAAGGCGGTGCGCGATGTGTTTTTTCAAAGATTGAGAGATTTGCGAGAGGATAAAGACCTGCGGCAGGAAGATGTCGCAGAAATTTTAGGAATCAGCCAGACGGTCTATTCCCGCTACGAGCGTGGATTTCAGACCATTCCTGTGATTCATTTGCTGAAGTTAGCAGATTACTATCAAGTATCTACGGATCATATCCTCAGAAGAACAAATATAAGCAAGCCATACGATGTGAAATAGAGCATTTCAATTAAAAAGTTTAACAAAAAGAAGAAAAACCGCCTGAGCAGGCGGTTTTTCTGACCAATAATGGTCCAAGTGGCATTCAAGAATCTGTGAAAATCCAGTAATATCAACGGCTTGTAAGCAAGGCTTTTATCCAAATACTACTTCAGCGGTGAGTAAATGAGGCCACAACGAGATAAACCGTGTCAAAGGCCAGCAGCATCCACAGGGCGGGATTGCTCCACACGCCGATACTCCCGCCGGCCTGACTTCTCTCGCGCTTCCGTCCCCGTCTTTTCAGCAGCAGGCGGATCCCTCCTGTCACTGCGATCACCACCGGGACAAACACCAGAGCCAGGATAGCCAGGGCACCAGGAGTGCCCGCCTGGCGCAGTAGCGGCAGCGCCACAGCAATGCTGTTTCCGGCGATGTGCAGTCCGATGGACGTCCCCAATCCGTAGTGCAGGGCCGCATAGCCGAAAATCAATCCGCACCAGAAGGCGGACAACCCCTGATAGAGATCGTGATGCATCAGCCCGAAGCACAGGGCCGACAGTAAAATGGCCTGCCGTGCACCCCCTGGCAGTAAGCGGCGCAGCACCACTCCTCGGTAGATCAGTTCCTCCAGGACAGGACCGACTATACAAATATATATTGCCAGCAGCGGTGTGACGCTTTCTTCTCCCACTGCCGCCGCTTGGGCGGTGAAGCCAGCCAGGTTCCACACCCGCTCTAGAACCGGGGTAAGTACCATAACGGCAAGATTTCCACTCAAAGCCACACTTATGAGAAAAACCAGCGTGCCCAAAGAGGCCTTCTGGGAAGAGAAGTGAGGGGCTTCGCCGCTCACTAGTGAGGACCAGAGCAGGGGGATCGCCGATGCCACCGCGCAACTCAGGAGCAGCACGATACCCTCCGACAAGCCGGGAACAGAAGACAAAAGTTTTTGCAGTAACCCAAACAGCACGCTGTATGCGAATAAGCTGCACCACAGCCATGTCAAGCTGTGTAGCGGGGGAATCTTTTTGTTCATAACAACCTCCCATGCGGCCTTGGCCGCAAAATTTGGCCTAATTATAGCATATTCCCGTCGATTTGCGGGCAGCTTTAACAAATTTTAAGCTTTTTTTAAAATATTTTTAAAATATTTTTAAAATAGCTCCATCACCAAACGCACGGCTGCCGAGCTCATTCAGTACATCGAGGTTTATCCTGCGGTCAAGGAGAACAGAATCACCAAAACTGCATTGGATCCTTTAATGATACTCCGTATGGTCCGAGTGGGGAGACTCGAACTCCCGGCATCTTGCTCCCAAACGTGTGTCGGAACTTTCAGACGGCACTCTGCCGCTCTCTTTGGCCCTTTCCTCTGCTCCGGCAGTTCCTCTTTGATACTCTTTTGCCCTGCGTGTTTCAAGCAAAACTTTCTCCTTTTGGGATGGGTGTGGGATTGGATTCTGTATATTAAAAGATGTTCCGTCCGGGGTGAACAGAAAAGACAGGCTGAATCGCCACAGAGGGGACGCAGGAAATGCGCCGCATAAACAAAGAAATACTCTGGGCCGTGGGCTTTGACAACACGGAATAATTTTCTTGTCAGATGAATACAAATTGACAAGAATGACAAGAATGATTATAATGACAACTAAGAAAAGGAGGCGCTGTGTATGGCATTTGTTGAGAGTGAAGTTGTTGAACTGAAAGCAGAGGTCGTGGGAGATATCTGCAAAGAAGTCATTGCCTTTGCCAATACAAAAGGCGGTACGCTGTATATTGGCGTCAGCAACGATGGAAATGTCGTGGGAGTCAAAAACGCTGACCAAGTCATTTTACAGCTGAACAATATGATTCGGGATTCTATCAAGCCTGATGTGACAATGTTTGTGGGCTATGAAACCCAACATGTCAGTGACAAGGATATCATCGCCGTGACCATTCAAAAAGGGACCGACCGGCCCTATTATCTGGGCAGCAAGGGGTTGAAACCCAGTGGGGTCTATGTCAGGAACGGCACATCGTCTGATCCGGCCACAGATACTGCAATTCGAAGAATGATTAAGGAAACCGATGGCGACAGTTTCGAATCCATGCGTTCGCTGGAACAGAACCTCAGCTTTGAAGCGGCAGAAAAGCAATTTGAGAAGCAGAATATCCCATTTGATACTGCAAAAATGCAGACCCTTGGGATGATTTCCGCAGATGGTATCTACTCCAATGTGGCGCTGCTCCTGTCCGATCAGTGTCCCAGCACCATTAAGGCGGCGACCTTCTCGGGGGAAGATAAGGGAAGCTTTCAGGACAGAAGGGAATTTGACGGTTCGCTGTTTCAGCAAATGGAGGAGCTGTACAGCTATCTGGATATGCGTAACCAGACAAAGGCAACTTTTGATGGGCTATACCGAATCGACACACGGGATTATCCGGAAGATGCACTGCGGGAAGCGCTGTTGAACTCACTGGTCCACAGAGACTATTCCTTCCGTGCAAGCACCCTTGTCTGTGTGTATGCTGACAGAATCGAATTTGTTTCTGTGGGTGGACTGCCCTCCGGCATTGAACTGGACGACATTATGCTGGGACTTTCGGTTTGCCGAAACCCCAAGCTGGCAGCCATATTTTATCGTCTGCAGCTGATTGAGGCATACGGCACCGGTATGCCTAAAATCATGAACGCCTACACGGAGACGGAATTGAAGCCCAAAATCGAGGTATCAAGCAACGCATTCAAAATCACGCTGCCAAACAGGAACACTGGCGCAAATCATACAGAGACACTGGTTGGTACACTCAAAAGCGAAGAGAAACGGATTCTGGATTTCATTGGTTCCCATGGTCATATCGTGCGCAGTGATGTAGACCGGCTGCTGGATGTGAGCCAGGCCACAGCCAACCGGATTCTAAAACGCATGGTTGCCGAGGGCCTGATTTATCAGGATGGAAACGGCAGGAAAACAAAGTATAGACGGAAGTAACTGCTGGTGCGGAGGGGGTGCTGTGTATGAATCGAAAAGCGATCATCAATGGCCGGGAATATACGCTTCTTGAAATCGTCCCGTCTCTGGATGGGGGGCAGGCGCTGCTTCTCTGTGAAGATGAAAACGGCAAAAGGGCGGTATGCTCCGAGCCGCTGTGGCGCAGCTGTGCGCTAACGGATGTGCAGTCTGCTCCGGTTCACGCACACAGCTCCTCACAGGAGAAAATCGAGTATTTCCTCTCTGTTTTCAAAGGGCGGGAAGATGTATATGCACGCCGGTATCACAGCACCGCCACCGGGAAAACCGGTTACACCCCAGTCTGTAGAAATGAATGGGTGCATGGCCTGTGCGATAAAAAGAAACACAGGTGCGCAGAGTGCCCCAACCGTGAGTTTCGGCCGCTCACGGCCGATGTCGTCAAAGCACATTTGATTGGCCGTGATTCTTTGTGCAGAGATGTGGCGGCAATCTATCCGATGCTGGAGGACAACAGGACCTGGCTGTTGGCTGCGGATTTTGATGAAGAAAGCTGGAAGCTTGATGTGACTGCATTTTGCAAATCCTGCAAAGAAGCAGGACTTGTACCAGCAGTGGAACGCTCCCGTTCCGGAAACGGCGCACATATCTGGTTTTTCTTTTCGGAGCCTGTTTCTGCCGCCGATGCCAGGCGCTTGGGGACCGGTTTGCTGACCCGAACCATGTCGTGCAGACATGAGCTATCCTTTTCATCCTATGACCGGTTGTTCCCGTCTCAGGATATTGTGCCGAAGGGCGGTTTTGGGAATTTGATTGCCCTGCCATTTCAAGGCCAGGCGCAGAAAGACGGAAATTCTCTGTTTGTGGATGATCACTTTGAGCCTTATCCCGATCAGTGGGCGTTTCTGTCCTCCCTGCCCAAAATTACACCGGAACAGTTGGAAGAAGCCTTAAGGAAACTATGTCATCATGGCGACATGGGAGAACTGGAAGATGCTGGGGAGAAGCAAGTGCCATGGAAGCGCAAGCGAACCCAGACAAAACTGACACACAGAGATTTTCCGCTGCAGGTAAACCTGTATAGTTCCAATCTGATCTATATTGAGAAAAAAGACTTCTCTCAAGGGGCATTGAATACGCTCAAGAGACTTGCGGCGTTTCCAAATCCGGAATTTCGCTCCAAGCAAGCCATGCGCATTTCCGTTTATGGCGTTCCTCGTGTTCTGGACTGCGGCTATGAAGATGAGGAATACATCGGCCTTCCCCGTGGTTGCATGGATGAGATTCTGGGGTTATTTGATCAATATGAAATCCCTGTCATTCTGGAAGATCACAGATCACTGGGACGTTCCATTGATGTGGAATTCAATGGGGTGCTGCGCCCAGAGCAGGAACCCGCTGCCCAGGCGCTGCTTGCCGCAGACATGGGTGTTCTGTCCGCAACTACTGCATTTGGGAAAACTGTGATTGGCGCCTATCTGATTGGACAGCGCAAAGTCAATACTCTGGTATTGGTGCAGTCCAGCGCATTGCTGGAACAGTGGAAATCCTCGCTGGAACAATTTCTGAATGTTCATGAGGTTCTGCCGGAACTTCCAAAAAAGCGCGGCAGGAAGAAAAAACAGTACCTCATTAGCCAAATCGGCAGCGGAAAGAATTCCCGCAGTGGGATTGTCGATATTGCCACCATGCAGTCCCTGCTTGAGGGAGAAGAAAAGACGGTAAAGTCTTTTGTGACAGAGTACGGAATGGTCATTGTAGATGAGTGCCATCATGTGGCCGCATTCACCTTCGAAACCGTGCTGAAAGCAGTTGAAGCCAAATATGTTTACGGTTTGTCTGCTACTCCTGTCCGCAAGGACGGTCATCATCCCATCATCTTTATGCAGTGCGGCCCTGTCCGGTATTTGGTGGACGCCAAAAGTCAGGCAGAAAAGCGAAGCTTTTCTCACATTGTAATTCCCAGATTTACACGCATGAGGCTACCAAATGCCAATGGGATTCAGGATATGTACGTCGGAGTAATTGAAAATCAAAACAGGAACGAACTGTTGGTGTCAGACACTTTGAAGTTGATACAGGAGGGGCGTACACCGATTCTGCTGACGGAGCGGAAGAAACACGCTGTATTGCTTGCTGGTTGTCTGTCGGATCAAGTGAAAAATGTCTTTCTGCTTATTGGTAGTGAGAAGCAAAAGGATAAGCGTGAAAAGCTGGCAGCATTGCAGAATGTGCCTGACGATGAGGACGTGGTGGTCGTTGCCACCGGAAAGTATATTGGAGAGGGATTTGACTCTCCGCGGCTGGACACCTTGCTTCTGGCGATGCCCATATCGTGGAAAGGTACATTGGCACAGTATGCCGGACGTCTCCATAGAAATTATGAAGGAAAGCAGGAAGCTCGCATCTATGATTATGTGGATATCCATGTTCCCACCCTGGAGCGGATGTATCATAAACGCCTGAAGGGCTATGCGGAACTGGGATATCAGGTCAAATTCGGTGCAGCGGATCAGTCTGTCAGCGTGATTTACGACGGATACTCATCTATGCTTCCCTTTGAGCAGGACCTGGATGATGCCGCCCGCAGCGTGGTTATCGTCAGTCCTTATCTGCAAAAAGGCAGAATCGTGAAACTTCTTCCCTCTTTACAGAAGGCGGTTGCTTCCGGTGTCGAAATTGCGATCCATACCAGAACGGCAGATAGCAGAGAACTATCAAATCAAGAAAGTGTGTGTGAAGCGATCAAGATGATGAGGCAGACAGGTATTGTGGTCCATACGCACAAAGAACTGAATCAGCGGTATGCCGTCGTTGATGAAAGCGTTGTGTGGTATGGCGGCGTGGATTTTCTTGCGTTTGGCAGAAAAGATACGGATGTGCTTCGGTTCAAAAATCCAGACATTGCCGGTGAGTTCCTGGCACTTTCTGGTCATGCAGAAAGCGAACAGCTTGTCATGGAAGATGTTTCTATGTAGGGGTCGTCTTCGGGATATTTCCGCATTTGGGATTACACGAAATGGAGAAAAGGGGTAGAGAAAAACCGCTGCTTTCTGCTGCTTTTCAATGCTCTTTAACCCTGTTTGGCAGTGTTTGGTCCGGCGTGTGGGGTTCGAATGTCTGGGAGTGCGGTCCCAAACGTGTGTCAGAACTTTCAAACAGCACTCTGCCGCCCTCTTTGGCTCTTTCCTCTGCTCCGGCAGTTTATCTTTGACACTCTTTTGCCCTGCGTGTTTCAAGCAAAACTTTCTCCTTTTGGGATGGGTGTGGGATTGGATTCTGTATATTAAAAGATGTTCCGTCCGGGGTGAACAGAAAAGACAGGCTGAATCGCCACAGAGGGGACGCAGGAAATGCGCCGCATAAACAAAGAATAAGCCCTGGCGAGGCACACCCTTTCTCAAAAGATGGAAAATGTATATGCAGCCGCAATAACTCGCTCATAATCGGATTCTTGTCATATAATCAGCAGATGACAAGAAAGACAACAAGCAATATCGTTCGGAACAGTCATTCTTCTGTAAACAGTCCATTCTTTCCGGTAGCTATTTTCCTCGTTCTGTGGTATTGTTCGGTTGCCGAAAGGAGGCGACGATATGCAGAAAGGAAACAGCTATACCGTAGGCCAGTGGTGTGACCGCTGGTTTTGCGAGAACCAGAGTAGATGGAGCGGCAGCACAGTGGGCGGATACCGCAATCTGATCTACCGCCACATCCTTCCCGAGATTGGGAGCATTCCGCTGGCGGAGCTGTCGGAAAACACTGTCACCGGCTTCTATGATAGCCTGCGGAGCCAGAGGCTCAGCGCCAGAAGCGTCTGGTGCGTCCACCTGCTCCTGCGGCGCTGTATGGACGAAGCAGCCCGTGACCAGCTTATCCCCTATAACACGGTGCGGCTCTGCCATGAACCGAAGGCAGAGGAATATAAGACTGCTCCCTTGCGCCTGGGGCAGATTCAGCGATACCTGAATGCAGCAGAGAAGCTTGGCGCACTCCCTCTCATCTACACAGGACTCTCCAGCGGCCTGCGGCAATGTGAACTCATCACCTTGTCGTGGGCCGATTTTCATGTCCGTTGCCGATATATTCTCAAGGGACAGCGGCTACTGACCCTTAATAGCAAGGCGGAGCATCTTCTGGAACACATACCTGAAACCGGCTGCTATGTGTTCCTCAACCCCAAGACCGGAGCGCCGTATCAACTCCACGAGTTCTACTACCTGCACAAGCGGATACTGAAACAGGCCGGCCTGCCGTGGGTGCCTTCCGGAATCTGCAGCGCCAGTGCATGGAGGTGGGGATATGACGCTGAAAGACTATATCCTCCGCTGGCAGGAGGCCTATGACAAGAATCAGAGCCGCCCGACCACATACGCAGCTCATGGCTACATCTTCAAAAACCACATTCTCTCCGGATTGGGAGATATACCGCTCTCTGAATTGACGGCGGAGCAGGTCGGAGATTTCCTGGAGGAACGCAAGCGCTTCGGCGGCCACCGCCCGGAAAGCCCCGAATACCCAGGGCTGGGCGAACATACCATGCGGCACATCCACC
>NBJMC04203__coassemble_153_pt1 | contig 75773 bp, 69 predicted proteins | sample NBJMC04203__metabat2_high_PE_050 | metagenome-assembled genome bin NBJMC04203 | reverse complement strand
AAAAATCAAAACCACCCGTTGAACGGGTGGTTTGAACAGGCCCTATAAGGGCCTACTTCCTGTGGTTACCCCCTTAAGGGGGTACTGAATAGGTTTGACAATCACACTTTTATTTCTGGCAGCCCCCTACCCGGGGGCTTTTTTATTTGCCTACTATTTCTTGCTACCCGTAAACGGGTCAATGTACTCTTTTAGTGTCATTTGATCGTTCATCATATCGTCTTTTAATTGATTATCTATGTATTCCCGTATTGCAGTTTCGTACTTCCCTACCGTATCCACAAAATATCCTCTGCACCAGAAATGTCTACTCCCATATTTATATTTTAAGTTTGCGTGTCGGTCGAAGATCATGAAACTGCTTTTACTTTTTAAATATCCCATGAATTGTGCTACACTCAGATACGGTGGAATACTTACCAGCATATGAATGTGATCTTTACAGCATTCTGCTGCTATAATTTCCACCTTCTTCCTCTCGCACAACTCTCTTAGGATTTTTCCTACATCCGCTTTTATTTCTCCGTATATCGCTTGCCTTCTATACTTCGGCGCAAATACGATATGATATTTGCATCTCCAGCTGCTATGTGATAAACTATTTACGTCTTTCATGACATGACCTCCTGTGGTTTTCGTTGTGTGGTCGCCAAACCACTTCTATTTTACCACAGGAGGTCTTTTCTTTTACTATAAGATTTTTTATCTACCCCCAGTTGAACTGGGGGTTTTTTCTTGCCTATTCGGCGCCAATAAGATACGAAAAGCCGTGCTCTCAGCACGGCTTTTCGTATCCAGCGGGCAAAGCGTGATCAAGTAAAAAAACCATGCTTATTAAGCATATAAAATAATAATCTATAAGCATTAGACATTTTATTTAAACGGATTTATAATAGACTTATTTCTTAGAATCAGATGCTGGCAGTGACTGCGATTCATGAAAATGGCACAGGCCCATTGGCCGAAGAATGCAGGGCTTAAAGATAGGAAAATAAAAAACCTAAATTGCGGTAACATTTCGAAAGGAGTAAGCAGCCGTGACAATTGTTGAGAATCAAATGTTTGATGAAGAAAGAGCGCTTTATGGGGCGTGTGATCTTATGGTGAAAGACTGTAAATTTGACGGCCCTGCTGACGGGGAAAGCGCATTGAAAGAAGCGAAAAATGTAACGGTTGAAAATTGCCTTTTTAACCTGCGCTACCCTTTTTGGCATAACCATCAACTGAAAATCGAAAATTCAGAAATGACCGAGTTTTGCAGAGCGGCAATTTGGTATTGCGAGCAAGTAAAAATAAAAGATACGAAGCTGTATGGCATTAAGGCTGCTCGCGAGTGTACCGATATGTTTATTCAGGGATGCCATATTGTTTCGCCGGAGTTCGGCTGGTCGGTCAACAAAATCCAAATGGAAAACTGTACAGCTGAAAGTGAATATTTTATGCTTCGCTCGGAGCATTTGAAATTTCTGCACGTACAGATGAAGGGGAAATATTCGTTTCAGTATATTAAGGATTCAGTATTTGAAAATTGTGTGTTTGATACAAAGGATGCATTCTGGCATGCAAAAAATGTGATGGTTCGCAACAGTGTAGTCAAAGGAGAGTATCTTGCTTGGTACAGCGAAAACCTCACCTTTGAAAATTGCAAGATCATCGGCACACAGCCCCTTTGTTACTGTAAAAATCTGAAGCTTATCAACTGTGAAATGATTGATACTGATTTGAGCTTTGAACGCTCCGAAGTAGAAGCAACGCTTACTGCACCGATTTTGAGCATCAAAAATCCGCTCTCAGGCCGTATTCATGTGCCGCAGGTAGGGGAAGTGATTATGGATGTACCCGAAGCAAAAGGGCAAATCGTGATTCAAAAAACACCGAAATAACTGATGTTTTGCATTATGAAAAATATCCTGTTCATTCCGTGGCTTATGAAAAAATTGTTTGTAAAAAAAAGTTTGCCAATAAAACGGAACAATATTGTCTTGATACCTGTCGATGGCGGCAGGTATCTTTTTTATATGTATTTTGTATACCAAAGGAAAATAAAAAATCGAGCCTTCCTGACAAAACGCAAACATGTCATAAAAGCTCGATCTGAAACATTACAACGAGGCAGATGGCCTTATACCTGATTCTTTGCGCTTTTCACCTCCGACAATCCCGCTCATCGGCAGTAATAAAAGTAAGTGAAACGCAAAGCGTCAGCAAGTAAAAATCCCGAACGCGAAGGCGTTCGGGATTTTTGGTGCCGCTGACCGGACTTGAACCGGTACGATGTTGCCATCGAGGGATTTTAAGTCCCTTGTGTCTGCCTATTCCACCACAGCGGCGTAAAGAATCTTTTCTTAGTTTACATGATTGAAAGAAGATTGTCAAGAGGGTTTCGATTGTGGTAAAATAGAAAATAACGTAAAACCATGAATTGTTTGTAAAAACAACGGGGAGAGTAGAAAGTATGAAACTGAAGCAACTGTTTGAAAGCAAAAAATGTGTGTTTTCTTTGGAGGTATTTCCGCCGAAAAAAAATGGGGGAGATCCCACAACCTTATATCCGGCACTTGACGAAATGAAACAGCTGAATCCTGATTATATCAGCGTTACATACGGTGCAGCGGGCGGCCCTGCCGGAATGTCCACTGTACAGATTGCTTCTCACATCAAAAAAACGCTGGGAATCGAGCCTTTGGCACACCTGACTTGTATCAATTCAGAGCCGGAAGATGTAGAAAAGGTGCTCCATACGCTGAAAGAACAAGGGGTAGAAAATATTTTGGCTTTGCGCGGCGACCGATGTCCCGACGCGCATCCGGCGCGCTCTTATCAGCATGCCAGCGATTTAATGCGTGTCATTGCCGAAACGGGCGATTTCTATATGGCAGGTGCATGCTATCCGGAAGGCCACACCGAAAGCGATGGCCTTATGCAAGACATCGAAAATCTGCGCTACAAAGTAGAGGCAGGCGCAGGTCATCTTGTAACACAGCTCTTTTTTGACAATACGCGCTACTTCCGCTTTATTAATCTGCTGCGAAAAAAAGGAATTGCACTGCCCGTTCAGGCGGGTGTAATGCCGATTACCACAAAGCGGCAGATTGAGCGAACGGTGTCATTAACTTCTGCCAGTCTTCCTGCCGAGTTTACCAAAATGATTGCACGATACAGCGACGATGAGCAGGCGATGTTTGATGCAGGCATTGATTATGCAATCCGCCAAATTCGCGATTTAGTGGAGAGCGGCGCGGACGGAATTCATCTGTATGCAATGAATCAGCCGCGCGTTGCAAAACGTGTTTATGAAGGAATTCGCGATTTGCTCACGGAGGAAAACTGATGGATTTATCATTGCCGGAAGCCCTTTCCGTAGAGGAAGCGGCATCTATTTTAGGCGCGTCAAAAGGGTTGGACGAGCGAACAAGGACGCTGATTGAAAAAGCTTTTTCAGAAGTGCGGCGAGCAGCCGCACCGAAAATGTGCTTTGTGCGCGTGGAGCAAGCAGCGCTCAGTGAACTAATACAGGGAAGAGATTTATCACGCCATCTGAAACAATGTGACGCAGCAGTACTGTTTGCCGTAACGCTTGGAAGCGGGGTTGACGCTTTATTAAGGCGCACACAGCTTACCGACATGGCTTATGCGGTGATTATGGATGCAGCGGCGTCAGTTGCGGCAGAAAGCGTGGCTGAACAAGCGCAGGAATATCTTGTGCAGCAGACAAAAGAAAAAGGACGCTATCTCACCGGACGCTTTTCGCCCGGCTACGGCGACAGTCCCTTGGCGCTGCAAAGCATATTTTTAACTCGATTGGATGCGCAAAGAAAAATCGGTCTTTGCGCAACCGATACGTGTTTGCTGACACCGCGCAAAAGCATTACGGCAATTTGCGGTGAAGCCGATGTACCTGTAAAAGGAGCGCTTGCCGGATGCGCCACTTGCGCTCTGCGCGAAACATGTCAAAAAAGGAAAGAGGGGAATCCTTGTCATGGAGCTGTTTAACGGAGAAAAAACTATTTTTATGGATGGCGGCATGGGAACGATGCTGCAAGCGCGCGGTCTGCAAGCCGGAGAAGCCCCGGATTTATGGAATCTGAGCCATCCAGAAGAGGTGCAGGCCGTTCACCGGGCTTATTTAGAGGCCGGAAGCCAATGGATTTCCACGAATACCTTTGGAACAAACGCAAAAAAATTGGCGCAAACAGGAAAAAGCGTTTCCGAGATTGTACAGGCCGCAGTAGACTGTGCCAAGCGTGCGGCGCAGGACTATGACGCAAAAATTTTGCTCGATGTGGGCCCCCTGGGAACAATGCTGGAGCCGATGGGAACACTTGCTTTTGAAGATGCTTATCGGCTGTTTCAAGAGGTAGTCTGCGCCGGAGAAAAAGCCGGAGTGAACGGTGTTCTGTTTGAAACAATGACAGATTTATACGAGGTGCGTGCGGCAGTTTTGGCGGCAAAAGAAAACACCTCTCTGCCGATATGGGTATCCATGAGCTTTGAAAGCAATGGGCGCACCTTCTGCGGCACTCCTGTCGCGGCGTTTGCAATTACCGCCCAAAGCCTCGGAGCGGAGGCTGTCGGTATTAACTGCTCGCTTGGGCCGAAAGAAATTTTGCCGATGGCAAAAACACTTTGTGAGCATACGGATTTGCCGGTGTTCATCAAGGCAAACGCCGGTTTGCCGGATCCTTCTACGGGAGAATACAGCTTGCAGGCAAAGGAATATGCCGAGGAAATGCAGGAATACCTTCCGCTGGGGTTAAACGCGGTGGGCGGCTGCTGTGGAACGACACCGGATTATATTCGTGCTCTGACGCAGGTGTTTTCTGAAAAAAGAGCGCCCAAAGCTCCCAAAGCCAGAAAAAGCATGGTGTGCAGCGGAATGAACGTTGTAGAAATTGACGGCTTAACCGTAATTGGGGAGCGCATTAATCCGACAGGAAAGCCGCGCATGAAAGAAGCGCTGCGTGCACACAGTATGGATTATCTGATGCGGCAGGCGGTAGAGCAGACCGAGGCAGGTGCACAGATTTTGGATGTAAATGTGGGCTTACCCGGTATTGATGAAACTGAGATGATGGTAAAAGCCGTCAAAGCGGTGCAAAGTGTAACAGAACTGCCTTTGCAGTTGGATTCGACGAAGCGCGAGGTGCTGGAAGCGGGCCTGCGTGTCTACAACGGCAAGCCGATTGTCAACTCGGTGAATGCAGAAGAATCTGTTCTTCGGGATATTTTACCGCTTTGCAAAAAATACGGCGCAGCCGTTGTGGGCCTTACGCTGGATGAAAACGGAATTCCGGCTGAGGCGCAAAAGCGTTTTGCTTTGGCTGAAAAAATTGTACATACCGCAGAGCAATATGGAATTCCTCGGGAAGATGTATATATCGACTGTTTAACCTTGACGGCCAGTGCGCAGCAGGAGGCTGTCTGGCAAACACTTTTAGCAGTGCGCATGGTAAAAGAGCGTTTGGGGGTAAAAACGGTCCTTGGCGTATCGAACGTATCGTTTGGGCTTCCTTGCCGAGAGCAGCTGAATACATCCTTTTTAACGCTTGCTGCGGCGCACGGTTTGGATTTGCCGATTATGAACCCAAACAACGAAGGCATGATGGCAGCGGTGCGCGCATGCCGTGTGCTGGATTGTCACGACCCTATGGCGCAGGAATATATCGCGGCATACGGCGGACAAGCGCCTGCGCCTTGTGCTCCTGTTTCCGATGGGCAAGGAGTTGATTTAACGCAGGCAGTCCTGCAAGGCTTAAAGCCTCAAGCGGCACAAGCTGCACGCGATGCGCTTTTGCATACGTCGCCGGAAGATTTGGTGACGAAAGTTCTCATTCCCGCTTTGGATGAAGTAGGCAACCGGTTTGAAAAGGGCATTAGCTTTTTGCCTCAGCTCTTGCAGAGCGCCGGAGCTGCCCAGGCCGCGTTTGACATCGTCAAAGATGCGATCGCGGCGCGCGGCAAAAGCGGCGAATCCTTCGGCAAAATTGTGATTGCCACGGTGCATGGCGATGTGCATGACATCGGCAAAAACATTGTAAAAGTAATTTTGGAAAATTACGGTTTTGAAATGATTGATCTCGGAAAAGACGTTCCGGAGCAGGATGTTGTTGATGCCGTTAAGCGCACGGGTGCAAGGCTCGTGGGACTTTCCGCTTTAATGACAACCACGCTTCCGGCGATGGAGCGCACGATTTCCCTGCTGAGAGAGCAGGTTCCGGGATGTGTTGTGATGGTGGGCGGCGCTGTTTTAACGCCCGATTATGCGAAGACCATCGGGGCCGATTATTATGCAAAAGATGCGAAAGCTTCCGTTGATATTGCAAGAAAAGTGCTTTGTCCTTAAAGAGCATGATCCGGCAAAGAGTAAAAGCGCTCGGTGCCGCAAGAGATGGCAGTGCAGATTTGAGGACCAAGCAAACGATTTTCTAAAACACAGAAAAAATTGTGGCTTATCGTTAGTTTGAAAGGAGCAAACAGTATGTTAAGAAATCGCAAAGTTGTTTTTATCATGACGGATTCTCAGCGCCATGATATGTGTAGCTGTTATCGGGAAACGGGCTTACAAACCCCTTGTATTGACCGATTGGCCAGCCGTGGAATGCGTTTTGCCAATGCATATACCACACAGCCTGTATGCCAGCCGGCGCGCGCAGCCATTTTCACTGGACAGTATCCCCACTCCTGCGCCGGATGGAGCAATTCTATGGGGATTTCCGACAATGTTCATACCATTGGAGAACGTTTGTCAGATGAAGGTGTGCATACTGCGTATGTCGGGAAATGGCATTTAGACGGAGGCGATTATTTCGGAACGGGGATGTGTCCCAAAGGCTGGGATGAGCGCTATTGGTACGATATGCGGTGTTATTTACAGGAATTGAGCGAGGACATGCGCAAAAGCACGCGTCGAGCAGACTCAATGTATGAACGTGATTATTCCGCGCAAGATACTTACGCTTATCGCTGCGCTGACAGAGCTGTTGATTTTTTGAAGAAATATCATGAAGAAGATTTCTTCTTGACCGTTTCCTTTGACGAGCCGCACGACCCATATATTTGCCCGCCTCCTTATGTTCATATGTATGACGATTTTGTTTTCCCAAAGTCGAAGAATGTGCAGGACACGCTTGAAAATAAGCCGGACTACCAGCGTGCATGGGCGGGCGGACGAGAAAAAGAATCGAAAGAAGATTTAGAAATTAAACATCCCCTGTTCTTTGGCTGTAATTCCTTTGTGGATGAGCAAATCGGCAGAGTTGTGGATGCAGTAGAACGCTATGCTCCTGATGCTGTGATTATCTACACTTCTGACCATGGGGATATGCTCTGCTCTCATTCGATTCATGGAAAAGGCCCGGCTTGCTATGAAGAAATCACGCATATTCCGCTGATCATTGCGGGTAAGGGAATCCCTCAAAATACTGTGAATGAGAACATTGTTTCGCATTTGAATTTAGCCCCGAGCATCATGGAGCTGATGGGACTGTCGATCCCCAAAGTGATGGATGGTTCCAGCATGCTGGAAACGCTGGAACATCCCGAAACGGCGCCGAATGAACACATTTTCATTGAGTTTGGGCGCTATGAAGTTGACCATGACGGCTTCGGCGGGTTCCAGCCGATGCGATGTGCATTTGACGGAAGGTACAAATTATGTATTCATCTGCTTTCCAGTGATGAATTGTATGACTTAAAGGAAGATCCCGATGAAATGGTGAATCTGATTGACAGTGAGGCACACGCCAAGGTGCGCAATCAGCTTCACGATGCGATTTTAGCAGAAATGAACCGAACAAGAGATCCGTTCCGCGGGTATTATTGGCACCGCAGACCTTGGAGAACGGATGCCCCGGAACCTTCTTGGGCATATACCGGTATGACGCGCCAGCGAGAGGAAGACGAGCGCTATGAGCCCAGACAGCTGAACTATGCCGACGGTATGCCCATGAAAGATGCCGTCAGGAAAAAATAGTCTTTTGGAAAGGTTAAAAGATTTAGTTTTGACGATCTCTAAAATTCGTATCGCAATGCTTTACGATGATATGCGAAAAACACAAATGTGGTATCTTTCCCGAACAAGGGAAGGATGCCACATTTCTTGCCGCTGTTTGATTCAGATTTCAGCATGGAAAAGCAACGCAAATTTGCCAGGGAAAATAAGAGGGAGGGGAAAGTTTGAAACACCTAACAAGGTATTTGAAAGGATATGAAAAACAGCTGTGGCTGGGGCCGTTGTTCAAGTTGGCCGAGGCGATTTTGGAACTTTTTGTTCCGTGGATTGTCGCGGATCTAATTGACAACGGTATTGCAAAGCAGGATTTCTCTTATGTGCTTTCGCGAGGAGGGCTGCTGTTTGTATTGGCGGCTGTCGGGTTTGCTTGTGCCATGGTGTGCCAATATTTTGCCGCGGTATGTGCATACGGCTTTGGGTCGCGCTTGCGGCAGGCGGTGTTTGAGCGCGTGATTGCATTATCTCGCACGCAGCATCGCAAATTAGGCGCCGATATGCTTATAACGCGCATTACTTCAGACGTCAACCAAGTGCAAACGGGTGTCAATATGTTTATTCGTTTGGCGGTGCGCGCCCCCTTTTTAGCAATCGGTTCTATTATTGCCGCGTTTACGATCAATGCCAAAATTGCACTGATTTTTCTTGTGACAACGCCGTTGATTTTACTCACGCTTTGGCTTGTCATGAAATGGAATATTCCCCGTTATCAATCCATTCAAAAAGGGCAGGAAAAAATTGCGCGGCTTTCCGGTGAAGCCTTAGAAGGAGTGCGCGTTGTAAGGGCCTTTTCAAGACAAGAGCAGGAAAGTGAAGCGTTCCGAAATGCCGGAAAAGAAGTCACGCGCGATACCATTCAAGCGGGATGGCTTGCAGCTGTGCTCAATCCCGTCACAATGGTTTTGGTGAATTTAGCGATCGCATTTATTCTTTGGTGGGGCGCACAGGCTGTTGATATCGCTGTTCTTGCACAGGGCGATGTTATCGCAATGGTAAACTACATGAACCAAACTCTTTTGGCTCTAGTGGTTCTTGCAAACATCATTATCATCTTGACGAAGTCTGCGGCGAGTGCGCGCCGTGTTGCCGATTTATTGCAAATAGAACCTGATATGACTTTTGCTGAAAAAACAGCACCGTCTGAACAAGAGAGCGATGCAATTTGTTTTTCGAAGGTGTCGTTTCGTTATGAAAACGGTGAAAACGTGCTCGAAAATTTATCTTTTTCCATTCAAAAAGGACAGACGCTGGGCATTATCGGCGGTACGGGAAGCGGCAAGACCACACTGGTTCAATTGATGCTTCGCGCATACGATGTTTCTGAGGGCGTTGTCAGCATCGACGGCGTTCCGGTTCAGAAATATCCGAAGGCACAGCTGAGCGAAAAGTTTGGAGTTGCACCGCAGGGTGCAAGACTATTCAAAGGGACCATTCGAAGCAATTTGCAGATGGCGGCACCGCATGCGGATGATACAACTTTAAAGCGAGCATTAAAGGCCGCACAATGTTTTGAATTTTTGCAGGAAGACAGTGCTTTGGAACAGCCGGTAGAGCAGGAAGGACGGAATTTTTCCGGCGGACAGCGCCAGCGCCTAACGGTCGCCCGCGCACTGGCACGACAGCCTGAAATTTTAGTTTTGGACGATTCCTCTTCCGCTTTGGATTATCGCACAGAAGCTGCTCTGCGGCAGACGCTTCGCCGAGAATACCCGTGCACCAAAGTGATCATCAGCCAGCGTGTTGCTTCGATTCGAGATGCCGATGTCATTTTGGTTTTGGATGATGGATGTCAGGCGGGGTTTGGAACACATGCGTCCCTGCTGGAAACCTGTGATGTTTACCGTCAGATTTGTCAATCGCAGGGAGAAGGAAAGGAGGATGCGTCATGTGGATCATGAAACGTTTGGCGGTGTGTCTAAAGCCTTATCGTATGAAGATGGCGGGTGCCGTTATAACCGCAATCGCGATGGTTTTGTTTACTTTGGCAGGACCTGTGTTGATTGGACGGGCCGTCGATGCAATGCTCGGTGCCGGAAAAGTAGATTTTTCTGCGGCGTTTTATTGGATTGTACTGCTGCTCATCAGCGTGGGTGCGGCCGCTGTATGCCAATGGATCATGAATGCCTTAACGCGCAGCATTTCCGCTTATGTGGCAAACGATTTGCGTACCGATGCTTTTGAAGCGCTGAATCGTTTGCCGCTGCGTTACTTGGACTCGCACCCTCATGGCGATATTATGAGCCGCCTTGTGAACGATACGGAACAGGTTTCGGAAGGCTTATTTCAGGCGCTGACACAGCTTTTGCCGGGTGTTGGCACCATTTTAGGCACACTGATTGTAATGGCGATGCTCAATCCTTTTATTGCGGTTGTTGTCGTGGTGATTACACCTGTTTCAATATGGTTTGCATCATTCATGGCAAAACGAACCTCCCACTTATTCCGCCGGCAGAGCGAAGCACAAGGAGAACTTTCCGGCTATGTCAATGAAATGGTGGAAGGTCAAGAGCTTGTTTCTATGTTCGGGTATGAGAAAGCTTGTGTCGAGCGCTTTTGCAAAATCAACCAATCGTTATCCGATATCACTCAAAAAAGCGTTTTTTATTCTTCGATTGCTAACCCCGGAACACGCTTTGTCAATGCGATTGTCTATGCGGCAGTTGCCGTTTGCGGCGGATGGGTTGTACTGCAAAATTGGATGACGGTAGGTCAGTTAAGCAGCTTTTTGACATATGCCAACCAGTATACCAAACCTTTTAACGAGGTAACGGGTGTGCTTACGCAAATTCAATCGGCTGTGGCAGGCGCGCAAAGGCTGTTTTTGCTGATTGACGAGCCGAAAGAACCTCAGGATCTGCCCAATGCGGCCTGTCCGAAAACCTGCAGCGGTGAAGTTGTCATGGAACATGTTGATTTTTCCTATCGCAAAGACCGACCCCTCATTGAAGATTTTTCTCTTCACATTGCTCCCGGCACACGCGTTGCCGTAGTTGGACCGACGGGATGCGGAAAAACAACGCTCATCAATTTGCTGATGCGTTTTTATGAAATCGACAGCGGCAGGATTTTCATTGACGGAATTGACATGCAGCACATGAGCCGTGACGGTTTGCGCGGCCTTTACGGAATGGTGTTACAGGAAACCTGGCTGAAAAATGCAACTGTGCGGGAAAATATTGCCTACGGAAAACCGGATGCATCACAAGAGGAAATCATTCAAGCGGCAAAAGCGGCGTATGCACATGGATTCATCAAGCGCTTACCGCAAGGTTATGATACGATAGTAGAGCCGGGCGGCAAAAATCTCTCTGCGGGCGAACGTCAGCTTTTGTGTATTGCAAGAATGATGCTGCGCCGACCATCGATGTTGATTTTGGATGAGGCTACCTCCAATATTGACACACGCACCGAGCTTTTGGTTCAGCGCGCGCTGGAGGATTTAATGCGCGGGCACACTTGCTTTATTGTAGCGCACCGTTTGTCCACCATTCAGAATGCCGACATTATTTTAGTGATGGAAAAAGGCAGAATCTTGGAAAAAGGAACGCATGAGGAACTTTTGGCGGCAAAAGGGGCCTATGCAAAGCTGTATGAAAGCCGTTTTGCATCCCCGCCGATTGAGGCCGTTTGACTAAGCTTTTTTTAATTCTGATGATGATAAAAAACTCCGCCTTGTTTATTTGCGATATTGCAAATAGTCAAGGCGGATTTTTTGATACTGCGTAAAAGGGCGCTCAAAATTGTCTAAGACGATACGAAGGAGCGGTTTGCGGTGCGGGCCCGGCGGATTGTCGTTTGACAAAAGCGGCATGGAGCAAAAGCGTACTGATGGGCACCTCGTTAATCAAGCTGTTCAACGCGTAAAAAGCACTTTTTCCGATTTCCGTGCGATTTTGGCGAATCGTAGTGAGGGGGGGCTGTGTATAGGCGCAAAGCGGCAAATCATCAAAACCGATAATGCTGATATCCTCCGGCACACGCAGCCCCAGCTCCTGACAATGAAGCATTACGCTGTGTGCCAAGAGGTCGTGGTTGCACAAGATGGCCGTTACATTTTGCTGGAGCAAAAGCGGAAGATGCGTTTGAATACATTCGGTAAAGTGATAAGAGCTGCCCGAAAGACTGGGGTTGCTGCGCAGGCCGTTTTTTCGCAGGGATTGAAAAAACGCCGTATGGCGCGCTTGATTGATATAAGAGCCGAGCGTTCCGCTGAGATATCCGATATTTTCATGGCCGCAGGCTTTTAAATATTCAATGGCCAAATCAATGCCTTCTTGATTGTCAATCCCAACGTAAGCTGTCATAGAGTTTGCTTTTACCTGATTATCGAGCAGCACCGCAGGGGTCCGGCTGGTTTGCAGCTGAGAAAGCCATCGGTCAGATAAGGAGAGCCCCAGAAAAAAGGCCCCGGCATATCGGTGTTCCATCATATAGGCGTCATAAAACGAGTTCTCTTGAAGCTCTTCCGAAAGCGGCTTGATAGAAACATCGAATCCCGCAGGAACTGCCATCTTCCGAAAACCCATAACAATATCATATCCGAAATCTCCCGGTTGGGAACATTCCATATTGATAACGAAAATTACAATGCGCGGGGCATCGCTCTGACGCTTAATTCGGGTATATCCCATTTCAACGGCGGTTTCCACAATGAGTTTTCGCAAAGTTTCGCTTACATCTGCAGCACCGTTCAAAGCTTTGGAAACGGTACCTTTTGAAACGTTCAAACGTTCCGCAATATCTTCAATTCTTACCATGAGTCATCCTTTTTCTCGATTGATCGTTAAAAAAAGCGGATCTGACATCTAACAGACTGCATTTTGAAAAGTGGCAATCCAAGTGTTTTCCAGGATAGTCTTTTCAATTGCGCAATCGGATTGTTGATTCTTATTATAATATCTTTCTGAATGTTTTTCAATGTTTCGTAAAATTTTTTATATAAAATGAGCAAATTGTTTTTGTTACAGATTCGTGCTGGCCAAAAGACGTAAGGTTTTCGGCATGATTTTAAGAAAATTATCTGAAATAGAGCGGAGGAAAAGAAAAAGTTCAGCAGATTTTGCTTCAATGCCGGGAAAAAACGTCAAAAAGTACTTGACTATTTGCCGCGTAATGAGTATAGTGTAATTATCGAAACTTAACGAAACATTCTGCCTTTGGAAGAATTTTTATTCCGGAGCAGAAATGGGAAAAGTTTAATCGTGAGGTGTTTTACAATGGAACAGGCATTGCAGAATCTTTTAAACGAAAACTTTCAAAAAACTTTAGAAACGGCAAGCCAGACAGAAATTTACTATGCGCTGATGCTGTACGCAAAAGAGAAAGCAGCCCAAATGCCGAAAACAAGCGGCAAAAGAAAACTGTATTATGTTTCCGCAGAATTTTTGGTGGGAAAGCTTCTTTCCAACTATTTAATCAACTTGCATTTGTATGACGAGGCCAAAGCGCTTTTGGCGCGCTACGGCCACGACATCAACCGCATTGAAGATGCAGAAAACGAGCCCTCTTTAGGCAACGGCGGCCTCGGTCGTTTGGCGGCATGCTTCTTAGACTCGATTGCCTCGCTGAATTTGCCGGGCGACGGAGCCGGTTTGAATTACCATGACGGCCTTTTTTATCAAAAGTTTGAAAACTTGAAGCAAAAAGAGGAAAAGAACCCGTGGATTACACCGAAAAGCTGGCTGACCGACACGGGCGTGCGCTTTGATGTGCCGTTCGGCGGGCAGAGCGTGCGTTCTGTCATGTACGATATCGCCATTCCCGGTTACCGCGGCCAATGCAGCACACTTCACCTGTTTGACCTAGAAACGGTAGATGAAAATATCATCCGAGAGGGCATTGATTTTGACAAAAGTGACATTGCCCACAACTTGACGCTCTTTTTGTATCCGGATGACAGCGACGAGGCAGGCCGTCTGCTTCGGGTTTATCAGCAGTATTTTTTGGTGTCCAGCACGGCACAGCTGATCTTGAAAGAGGTAAAAGAGCGCGGCGGCGATTGGAACTGTCTGCATGAGTACGCGGCAGTGCAAATTAACGACACGCACCCCACCATGATTATTCCTGAATTGATTCGCCTTTTGACCGAGGCAGGCATGTCGATGGACGACGCCGTGCGCGAGGTAAGCCTGACGTGTGCTTACACAAACCATACCATTTTGGCAGAGGCACTTGAAAAATGGCCGATGAGCTTTATGCGCAAGGCGGTTCCGCAGCTCGTGCCCATCTTGGAAGAACTGGATCGCCGTGCAAAGCAAATCAGCACAGACCCCCGCGTTGCCGTCATTGATGAGCAGGACCGTGTCCACATGGCACACATTGACATTCATTTCGGTTACAGCATCAACGGCGTTGCTGCGCTTCACACGGATATTTTAAAACAATCGGAATTAAAGCCGTTCTATGACCTTTACCCTGAAAAGTTCAATAACAAAACGAACGGCATTACGTTCCGCCGCTGGCTGGTACACTGCAACCAGCCGCTGACTGCCTACTTGCGCGAGCTGATTGGCGATGGTTTCCTGACAGATGCCGACGAACTGGAAAAACTGCTTGCTTATAAGAATGACAGTGCGGTGCAAACACGCCTGAAAGAAATTAAGCAGCAGGCAAAAAGGGAACTGGCACAGTTTTTGCAGGAAACACAGGGCGCTCAGCTCAACCCGGATTCTGTATTTGACATTCAAATTAAGCGCCTGCATGAGTATAAGCGTCAGCAGATGAATTTGCTGTATGCCATTTACCAGTACCAGCAAATTAAGAAGGGAAATGTTCCCGTTCGTCCCATTACAATGATTTTCGGCGCGAAAGCAGCGCCTGCTTATATCATCGCAAAGGATATCATCCACGCAATTCTCTGTTTGTCCGAGTTGATTTCACGTGATGAAGAAGTGAAAAAGCACCTCAATATTGTAATGGTGGAGAACTACAACGTCACAAAGGCGGAAAAGCTGATTCCGGCTTGCGATATTTCCGAGCAAATCAGTCTTGCATCAAAAGAAGCATCGGGAACCGGCAATATGAAAATGATGCTCAACGGTGCGCTGACACTTGGCACGCGCGACGGTGCAAATGTGGAAATCGCACAGCTGGTGGGTGAGGAGAATATTTACTCGTTCGGCAAATCTTCCGAGGAAGTCATTCGCCTGTACGATGAACATGCCTACAATGCGGCGGCGCTTTACGAGGGCGATGAGGAAATTGCCGCTCTGGTTGACTTTATTGTGGACAAGAAAATGATTCGGTTGGGTGACCCTGTCTGCTTGGGACGGCTCTACAAAGAGATTGTGGGCAAAGACTGGTTTATGACACTGCTGGATGTCAAAGAGTATATTCGCGTGAAAAATCAAATGCTCGCAGATTACGAAAACGAATCCGCATGGATGGAAAAGGTAATTGTCAACATTGCCAAAGCGGGGTTCTTCTCTTCCGACCGAACCATTCGCGAATACAACGAGGATATTTGGCATCTGTGAGGTGAAGCGGTATGAAACAAACCGGAATTTTGCTCGCCATTTCCAGTTTGCCCTCCCCGTGGGGAATTGGCGATTTAGGCAAGGCGGCTTATGAGTGGATCGACAGTCTTTCCGAAGCCGGAGTCAATTTGTGGCAGATTCTGCCGATGAATCCGCTCGGATACGGCAATTCTCCGTATCAGCCTTACTCCTCTTTTGCAGGAGATGAAATCTACCTCAGCTTGGAGCGACTCCAAGCTGAGGGGCTTTTGGAAGGGCTTCCCGTCCTTTCTGAAAATTCTGCCGCGCGCGTCGATTATGACGGCGTGCGAAAGCAAAAAGAGCAGTGGCTGCGCAAGGCATTTGCGGCCTTTGTTCCAAATAAGGAATATGAGGAATTTTGCCGCAGAGAATGGCTTTGGCCGTACTGCGCATTCCGGGCATTTAAGCACGCAAACGGCGGCGTTTGCTGGCTGGAATGGCCCGAAGCGCACAAAAACTGGAAAGCAGGGGAAAGCTATCCCACTCCCGAAGCAGAAAAAGAAGCAAATTACCACGCCTTTTTGCAATTCCAATTCTCGAAGCAATGGCAGGAAGTGCTGGCTTACGCCCACGAAAAAGGTGTGCGCATCATGGGGGATGTTCCGTTTTATGTCGGCATTGACTCTGCCGACGTTTGGGCCGAGCAGGAAGCCTTTTTGCTTGATGAAAAGGGCTATCCCCAGTTTGTGGCGGGCGTACCGCCCGACTATTTCAGCGCAACAGGACAGCGCTGGGGCAACCCCATTTACAACTGGGACTATTTGCAGAAAACAGGTTTTGATTTTTGGAAGCGCCGCATCGGCTATTGCCAGCGCATGATGGATCTCATCCGCATTGACCATTTCCGGGCGTTTGACACTTATTGGAAAATTCCGGCTTCGTGTCCGACTGCAATCGAAGGCGCTTGGCTGGAAGCACCCGGTTATGAAGTGCTTGATACGCTGTTTCAGGACATTCCCGGTTTGGAGCTTGTGGCGGAAGACCTCGGCGACCTTCGCCCTGAAGTGCTGACACTGCGCGATCATTACGGTTTAAAAGGCATGAAAGTGTTTGAATTTGTGTTTGACTTTTCAGGCCGCTATGCGCGTGACACGGGAGAGGAAAAGGAGAATCAAATTCTTTACACGGGAACGCACGACAACGCTACGCTGAAAGAGTGGTATCACTCTTTAACCATTGCACAAAAAAGAAAGCTTCGCCGCTGGCTTGCGCGAAAAGGCGCGGCAAACGGCGATGTGCTGACGCGCATTGTGCACACGGTACTGGCCGACTGTGCCGAGATTGTCATTTTGCCGCTTCAGGATGTGATGAGCCTGCCAGCATCGGCGCGCATGAATACGCCGGGCACGGTCGGCTCGCCGAACTGGGAATGGCGCATTTCGGACTTTGCTGCAGCGCGGGCCGCGCTGATGGCACTGAAGCCGGAAATTCAAAAGAGGGGAAGATTGTAATGCTTGATAAGACAAAAAAAGACTGGTGGAAATCGGCAGTCGCCTACCAAATTTATCCGAAAAGTTTCCAGGATACAACCGGAAGCGGAACCGGCGATTTACAGGGCATTATCCGCCGTTTGGACTATTTGAAAACTTTAGGCGTAGACGTTCTTTGGCTTTCTCCTGTATTTGCTTCGCCGCAGGTGGACAACGGTTATGATATTTCCGATTACCGCGCCATTGACCCGATGTTCGGTACGCTGGAGGATATGCGCGAGCTGATTGCGGAAGGAAAAAAACGCGGAATCGGCATCATGCTTGATTTAGTGCTTAACCACAGCTCAAACCAGCACCATTGGTTTTTAGAAGCCAAAAAGAGCAAAGATAACCCTTACCACGATTATTATGTTTGGCGCGACGGAACGCCCGACACACCGCCCAACGACATGAAAGCATGCTTTGGCGGCTCTGCATGGGAATGGGTACCGGAAGTGGGGCAATATTATTTTCATCAATTTGCACCGGAACAGCCCGACTTGAACTGGGAGAATCCCGCAGTACGCCGCGAAATTTACGATATGATTTTGTGGTGGATGGAACAGGGTGTCGAAGGTTTCCGATTGGATGTCATTGACCAAATCGCCAAAGAGCCCGACAAAGGCATTACGGGCAACGGTCCGCGCCTGCATGAGTTTTTGCGCGAACTCAGCGCAAATACATTCCAAAAAGGCTGCCTTGTCACGGTTGGCGAAGCATGGGGTGCCGATACCGAGCGTGCAAAGCTTTACAGTGCACCCGACGGAAGCGAGCTTTCCATGGTGTTCCAGTTTGAACAAATGATGCTGGATCAGCAAAAAGGAAAAGGAAAGTGGGATTTAGCGCCCCTTCCTTTTGTAGAAATGAAAAAAAGCTACGCAAAGTGGCAAAAAGAATTGCACGGAGCAGGATGGAACAGCCTGTTTTTAAATAACCACGATTTACCCCGAATTGTTTCGCGCTGGGGCGATGACACAGGCTATCGTGAAATGTCTGCAAAAGCGCTTGCAACCATGCTGCACGGAATGCAGGGCATGCCCTATATTTACCAAGGAGAAGAGCTCGGCATGACAAATGTCTGCTGGCCGATTGAAAAATACCGTGATTTGGAAACGCTCAATATGTACCATGAGCGGAAAGCACAGGGCGTACCGGAAGAGGAAATCATGCGTTCCATTCATGTGAAAGGCCGTGACAATGCACGCACACCGATGCAGTGGGACGACAGCACACACGCGGGCTTTACCACAGGTACTCCGTGGATTGACGTGAATGAAAATTATCACAGCATCCACGCAAAAGCCGCTTTGGAAAATACCGATTCTGTCTTCTATTACTATCAAAAGCTGATTGCACTGAGAAAGCAGTACCCTGTGTTCGTCTTCGGTGATTTCCGTCTTTTGGAAGAAAATCACCCGCAGCTCTTTGTCTATGAGCGCTCGTTCGAGGGCGAGAAGCTATTAATCGTGTGCAACATGAGCGGGCAAGAAGTGTCTTATGCCCTGCCGCAGGATTGGCAGGACTCCGAAGTGCTGATCGCCAATGCCGAGGGTGGACTAAACGGTATTTTCAGCCCGTGGCAGGCAATGGTTCTGCACAAGAAAAATGCATAAGCAGATTTTTTCTGCGGTCCATGCTGCTTTTGCAGATGCTTGACATTTTTACAAAATCATTTATAATTACTTTTAAAGTCTGTTTCGGGGCGGGGTGAAATTCCCCACCGGCGGTATAGCCCGCGACCACAGCGCCTTTGCACTGTGCTGATTTGGTGAAATTCCAAAGCCGACGGTATAGTCCGGATGAAAGAAACAATGCTGGCCGCAGGAGTTTCTGCGCTTTACAGTGTCGATACGCCCTTTTCGCAACAGCGGAAAGGGCGTTTTTCTTTGCGGCGGCGTCACGGGCAGACCTCAATTTCAAAGGAGGTCATATCAATGACAAACATCATCACAAAAAGAATCACGAAGCTCACCACGATTGCTATGCTCACGGCTTTAGCCGTGGCGCTGACGGCTATCATCCACTTTCCGATTATTCCGGCGGCGCCTTTTTTAGAGTATGACCCGGCTGATATTCCGGTTTTAGTCGGAACATTTTTGTTCGGGCCGTGGGTTGGCTTGGGTTTAACGGTGCTTGTCAGTTTAGCGCAGGGCTTAACTGTCAGTGCGGCAAGCGGACCCATCGGTATCATTATGCACATTTTGGCAACCGGTGCATTTTCGGTGATCGCCGGCACGGTTTATCAGAAAAAACGCACCTATGGCGGCGCAATTTTAGGCTTAGCGCTGGGCGCTTTGGCGCAGACAGTCGTCATGTGCGGATGCAACTTGGTTTTAACGCCGATCTTTTTAGGCTCGTCGGTGGACGAAGTAATCAAGCTGCTTGTTCCGGCAATTATCCCGTTTAACCTGATTAAAGCGCTGACGAACAGCGCCGCAACTTTAGTTCTCTATCGTCCGGTTTGTCACTTTTTATCGAAAAAAGCTTGACAAATTCGATGAAAAGGGTATAATAAAGAAAAAAGAATCATTGACTTATCAAGAGTGACAGAGGGAACAGGCCCGATGAAGTCCGACAACCTGCCGTTTTGGTAAGGTGCCAAATCCTGCGGTGAAAATCCGAGAGATAAGCTGTTGGCAGCCCGGTTTTTCGCCGGGCTGCTCTTTTTCTCAAAAATCTTGAAAGTCGAACGAGTCAAAAGAAAGGATTTGTTTATTATGGCAAGAAAGTTATTTACCTCCGAGTCCGTTACCGAAGGCCATCCCGACAAAATCTGCGACCAAATTTCCGACGCAATTTTGGACGCACTGCTGGAGAAAGATCCCAACAGCCGTGTTGCCTGTGAGGTTACGGCTTCCACGGGTATGATTCACATCATGGGCGAAATCACGACCAATACCTATGTGGATTTTCAGCGCATTGTGCGTGATGTGGTTTCCGATATCGGATATACCCGCGCAAAATACGGCTTTGACTCCGAAACCTGCGCTGTGCTGTCCAATGTGGACGAGCAGAGCCCTGATATCGCAATGGGCGTGAATCCCGGTGGTGCGGGCGACCAGGGCATGATGTTCGGCTATGCCTGCAACGAAACGCCTGAGCTGATGCCGCTGCCGATTTCTTTGGCACATAAACTCTCTAAGCGTTTGACTGAAGTGCGCAAAAACGGCACGCTGGCTTATCTGCGTCCGGACGGAAAGAGTCAAGTGACGGTAGAGTATGAAGGCGACAAGCCTGTCCGCATCGACGCTATTGTTATCTCCAGCCAGCATGCAGACAACATTGATATGGAAACGCTGCGCGCTGACATTGAGCGCGAGGTCATCCGCCCGGTTCTTCCCGCAGAGCTTTTGGATGAAAACACGAAGTTCTATGTTAATCCGACCGGTCGTTTCGTAGTAGGCGGCCCGCAGGGTGACTCCGGCTTGACCGGCCGTAAGATCATCGTCGATACCTACGGCGGCATGGGCCGTCACGGCGGCGGTGCCTTCTCCGGCAAGGACCCCACAAAGGTAGACCGCAGCGCCGCTTACGCCGCACGCTGGGTGGCAAAGAACATTGTTGCCGCCGGTTTGGCAGACCGCTGTGAGGTGCAGCTGGCTTATGCGATCGGCGTGGCACAGCCCGTCAGCATCCGTGTCGATACCTTCGGCACCGGCAAAGTCGATGAAGAGCGGATTGAAAAGGCAGTAGAAGAAGTCTTTGATCTGTGCCCCTCTGCGATTATCGAAGCTTTGGATCTGCGCAAGCCCATTTATCGTCCGCTCGCCGCTTACGGCCACATGGGCCGCGAGGAGCTGGGTGTGCGTTGGGAAAATACCGACCGCGCTGAGCTTTTGAAGAAAGCTGTCGGCTAAAAAATAACTCATCGAAGTGATTGCTTCGATTCTGAGCAACAGCCCTGCAAACGCAGGGCTGTTGTTTGTATCACTTTTCCATATATAACGTAAAGAGGATGCTATGAAAAATCAGCCGATTGAGAGCTTGCTGCAAATGCTGAGTGAATATGCCGATACAGATACACTGGCCTTGCACATGCCGGGACATAAACGAAAAATCGAACAGGCCGAATATTTAAAGCTGCTTGCGGCTCATTTAGACATTACAGAAATTCCCGGCTTTGACGACCTGCACGATGCCGACGGAATTTTAAAAAATTCCATGGAACTTGCCGCTCGCCTTTGGAAAAGCGAACGCTGCTTTTATTCTGTCAACGGAAGTACAGGCGGAATCCTTGCGGCGATTCGTGCGGCAACCGCTGACGGCGATGAAGTGTTAGCGGCGCGCAATTGCCATAAATCGGTTTATCACGCCATAGAGCTGTGCCGTCTGCATCCGCATTACCTAGTTCCTGCGCAGGACAAATTGTTCGGAATTTGCGGCTCGGTAACGCCGGAGCAGGTCGAGCAGGCGCTTTGTGATTTTCCGCGGGCTCGCGCTGTGATTGTGACAAGTCCAACTTATGAAGGCGTTATCAGCGATATCCGCGGCATCTGCAAAGTGGCTCACGCCCGCGGCGTGGCCGTTATTGTAGATGAAGCTCATGGCGCACACTTTAATGTGCTGTCCGGGTTTGAGCACGGCGCGGTTGCCGCCGGGGCGGATGTTGTCATTCATAGCCTGCACAAAGTTTTGCCCAGTTTAACACAGACTGCCGCTGTGCATTTTCAAGGAACTCTCGTTCATCAAAATGAGCTGGCAAGGCAGATGGCACTCTTTCAAACAAGCAGTCCGTCTTATCTTCTGATGGCTTCCATCGACAGCTGTGTGCGCTGGCTTTCCGCAGAACGTGAAACTTTGGCATCGTCTTGGAATAATGCGCTTTCGGCTTTTGATGAAGAGATTTTGTCTCTGAAAAAGCTTTCCGTCTTAGGCCATGGAGCGCTTTGGCAGACAAAAAGTGCCTGCTTTTGGAACTTAGACCCAGGCAAGCTGGTTGTGAATACTTCAAAAACACACTGGAGCGGTGTGGAACTGGCTCAGCGGCTGCGCCAAGATTACCAAATTGAAACAGAGATGTCACAGCCGGGCTACCTTGTAGCCATGACTTCATGTTGTGACACAAAAGAAGATTTGCTGCGTTTTGCCCGCGCTTTACGCGAATTGGATGAACAAGCCATAAGTGCCGAGCCGAAGCCGTTTTTTACCATCCCTAAACTTCCCGAAAGAAAGGTTTTGCCTCAAATGGCCCAGCGGGCAGACATCGAAATTCTCCCCTTAGGGCAAGCCGTTAACCGTATCAGTGCGGGCTATGTATGGGCTTATCCGCCCGGCATTCCTCTTTTGGTTCCCGGAGAAGTGATTGAACTGCAAATCATAGACGCGCTGGAAGAACTGAACAAAAGCGGTGTTCACCTTTGCAGCTTGCAGGGAGAAGAAAACAACTTGATTCAGGTCGTCGAAAATGCGCAAGCTTTGTGAAAGAAATCTTAAGAAAATATTATTTTCAAAAAAGTGTGAAATACGAAGCCGTTTTTTCTCGTATATAAATTGAACGCTCTTTGAATTGGGTGGCAAAGAGCAGACTCATCTAAAGGAAGTGGAAAAAATGGCACAAATCTTGATGGTGATGACAGAAGGTTCTAAAAGCAGTATTTTAACAAAGCTTTTAGCAGTGCAGGGGCATATAGTCGACTGCGTTTATCATGCACAGGGCGCGTGCGAAAAAATTGTGCAACAGGTCTATCAAATGGTAATCATTGATTCTCTTTTCTCCGATGGCGATTGCTTTTTCGTTTGCCGCAGCCTTGCAAAGGGCGTGCCCGTCTTCTTCTGCGGAAGCTATGAAGAAGTGATGGAAAAAGCACCGCGTATTGCCGCGCAGGAAAAAGAATGTTTGATTTTACCGCTCAGCGAGCAGGCACTGGCACTGCGCATTTCCGAAGCTTTGGCTGCATCGTCAGAATGTGAGGAATGCCGCATCGGAACTTGCCGTATTGATTTTGTGCGGCGTTTAGTAACAAGAGAGGGAAAGGAAATTGCGCTTACTCCGCAGGAGTATTCCGTGCTGGCGACGCTGGCGCGTCACCCTCACCGTGCTATGAGTCGTGAAGCATTGCTTCAGCTGGCCTGGGGGTATCGCTACTGCGGCGATACCCGAACGGTAGACGTGCATATTCAAAAAATCAGAAAGAAATTAGACCTTGCCAAATGGATTCAAACCGTTTATAAGCTGGGTTATCGTTTGGAATACAGCGTATCGGCGTAAAAGCGAAACAGGAAGTGAAACGATGAACGATTTTCAAGGAGGGCATCGTATGCCGCCCCGGCGGCCGCCTGTCCGCTCTGTACATTCTGCGCGGCGCAGGCCGCCGCCTAAAAAACGCAGGCGAAAAAAAAGCCCGCTATTTTCCGGGCTGGAAAAAGTGATTTTAATGCTTTGCGCCGTACTGGTGTGCTGCATTATATACAGCACCGTTCAACTGGTAAAAGGAATTGCTTTGCAATTCGATATACTGTCCGTCGGCGGCGACAACCATCATCTAATTGTGATTGATCCCGGTCACGGCGGTATCGACCGCGGCGCGGAGTATTATGCGGTGGAATCAGAAGAAACAGAGCGTACAGCAAGTGCCTTACAAGCATTGCTGATGGCCGACGAAAATTATGATGTATTATTAACAAAACAAGCAGGTGAAGGCCTGAGCATCGCTGACCGCGCCTCGGTTGCAAATTCCAAAAAGGCGGACCTGTTTTTAAGCATCCATTTTAATTCTGACGAAACATACAGCGCCACGGGCTTTGAGTGTTATCCGCAGACGCCCGGCAGTGAATATTATTCTGATTCCATGCGCTTTGCTAAAGCAATTGCCGAGGGCATGGGAGAACAAGGACAAAACCTGCGCGGGTTTGGCGGCGTTCGTTTTTTGTATTATACGGATGACGGTGAAGGCGGATATCAAAAGCTTTTGCGGGAAATCAACGATACCAATGTTTATCCGGAACAAACGTTTGGCGTATTAGAGCAAGCCCAATGCCCGGCAGTATTGGCAGAGCAATGCTTTTTGACGAGCGATTCCGATGTGCTAAATTGGACGGGTGACAGCGGCGCACAAAAAGCGGCACGCGTTTACTACGAAGCAATTTGTGAATATTTTGGAACAGAGCCGATTGCGGGATAAAAAGTATGGCAACCACTTTTCAAATCAATACAAATGTGGTATAATAAGCCAAAATCTGCTGAAAAACCGCTGTCGGGTGTCTGAAAGTGCTGTCATGGACGCTTTCGGAAGAATAGGGAAACGGGTGAAACGCCCGTGCGGGACCGCCGCCGTAATGAGAAAAAACGCACTCTTGCCACTGCCGTTTTGGTTGGGAAGGCAAGGGAAGCCTGCGCTCAAAGCCGGAAGACCTGCCCAACGGTGCATACTGCCGCAGGGGAAAGGGCAGAGCCGGATACGCGGACGGACAAAACGCGGAAACGGAAATTGAAAGCGCAGGCGACATGCCCGGCGCGTCTTTTATGACCTTTCTTTTTATCATAAAAAGAAAGGTCTTTTTTGTTTGCTTTAGGAATGACCGGAAAGGATGGAACGGATGAAGCAAGGATTGCTTGTCGTGAGCTTTGGAAGCAGTGTAGAAAAAACGCGCAAAAATATAACGTGGACGGAACAGGTGCTTTGCAGCCACATGCCGCAAGCCGTTTTTGCGCGGGCATTCACCAGCCCGCGCATTCGTGCAGCACTGAAAAAGCGCGGAGAAGAAATTTTTTCACCCGAACAGGCGCTTGAAGATTTGCACAAACAGGGCGTGACTCATGTCATCATTCAGCCGACCCACCTTTTGCCGGGCATCGACTACGAAGCGCTGGTACAGCAATTACAAACTTACCGCGGCCGGTTTGAGGGCTTTTTGATTGGAAAACCGCTTTTGTCTTCCACGCGTCAAGTGCAAATTTTGGCACAAATTTTGATGCATCATTATCCCAAGCAAGAGAATGTATCACTTGTTTATATGGGGCACGGAACAGAGCATTTTGCAAACCTTGTTTATCCCGCGCTGGAAATGATGATGCATACCGAAGGGCGAAGTGATTGCTTTGTCACCACAGTAGAGGGTTGGCCGGACTTTGAAACAGCTGCCGGGCGCATCGAAACAAAAGAAGTTTGCTTAATTCCGCTGATGCTCACAGCCGGCGAACATGTTTTGGAAGATATGCTGGGTGAAGATTCGGACAGCTTGCGCGGCGTGATGGAGCGCCACGGAAAAACAGTGAATGCCGTTCGAGAAGGGCTGGGCAGTCTCGAAAAAGTCCGGGAAATGTACGGTTCACTTTTGGACGAACTTTTGCATGAAGCTTGTGCAGATCTCTCATGAAGAATATGGAAACACGAAAAAAACTGCGCACGGGCTACACCACCGGAACATGCGCCGCCTTGGCTGCAAAAGCTGCCACAGAATATTGGCTGAGCGGAAAAATGCCGCAGACGGTTTCGGTGGATACGCCGAAAGGGGTCAAGATTACCGTTTGCCCCATGGATATGGGGCGCGATGACACCGGTGCGATGTGCTGGGTGCGCAAAGACGGCGGCGATGATATTGACGCGACGCACGGCATGCGAATTGGCGCACGCGTGGAGCCGCTTTCTGCGCCGGAAACGGGCGTTCTCATCGAGGGCGGCGAAGGCGTCGGCGTTGTGACAAAGCCGGGGCTTGACCAGCCGGTCGGCAACGCGGCCATCAACCGCGTACCGCGCGCAATGATTTCGCAGGCGGTGCAGGACGTTTGCATCCGTCATCACCATAAAAATGCTTTTCGTGTGGTAATTTTTGCTGAAGGCGGCCGCGAAATTGCGAAAAAAACGTTTAACCCCCATCTTGGCATTGTGGGTGGGATTTCTATTCTAGGAACAAGCGGCATTGTCGAGCCAATGAGTGTACAGGCTCTGGTAGATACGATTGACCTTTGCGAAAAACAGGCAGCGGCACTGGGTAAAAAGCATTTAATTTTAACTCCCGGCAATTACGGCGAATCTTTTTTGCAGGAAAACCGCATTGCAAGTGATGCCGTTGCTACAGTAAAATGCTCTAATTTTATTGGAGAAGCGCTGGACATGGCGGCAGAGCACGGCTTTTCCACGGTATTGCTCGTGGGGCATGTGGGCAAGCTGGTTAAGCTGGCAGGCGGCATTATGAACACACATTCCCGCTGGGCAGACTGCCGCACCGAGTTGATCTGCGCGCATGCTGCTGTTTGCGGCGCAGGGCGGGTTCTGTGTCAAGAGTTGATGCAGGCCGCGACCACAGACGCATGTTTGGAACTATTGGGCAAAGCGGGGCTGCAAGAACAGGTGATGGATTCTTTGCTTGCGGCCATCCAGGCGCATTTAGAACGCCGCGCCGCAGGCGCTTATCGCGTCGGTGCGGTTTTGTTCTCCAACGAACACGGAGAACTCGGCAGAACAAAAGAAACAGAGGATTTGATTCATTTATGGAAATGACAAAAAAAGGTGTATTTTACGGAGTGGGCATTGGTCCGGGCGACCCCGAACTGCTGACTTTAAAAGCGGTGCGGGTTTTGGAGTCTTGTCATGTGATTGCCGCCCCGCAGACCAAAAGCGAGCAAATGCTGGCGCTTGACATTGCAAGTGCGGCAGTGGATTTATCGAACAAAGAGATTGTGCCGCTGTTTTTCACCATGGAGCGCGACAAAGAGCGCCAGCGCGCCGCACATTTAGAAGCGGCAGACCGTTTGGAAGTTTATCTCGCAGACGGGCAGGATGTCGCAATGTTGAATTTAGGCGACGTTTCCATTTATGCAACTTATTCCTACCTGATGGAAATTTTTAAAGAGCGCGGATATGAAACGGTCATGATTCCGGGAGTGCCCAGCTTTTGTGCCGTTGCCGCACGCCTTGGTGAAAGTTTAACCGAGATGAACACCCCTCTTCATATTTTGCCTGCCGGGGCTGTGCCGCTTTCCGAGGCACTTTCCATGTCCGGCACCAAAGTGCTGATGAAATCAGGAAAACGCCTGCATGAAGTGGCCGATGCACTTGATCGTCAAGGCCTTCTTTCTCATGCCAAAATGGTAAAAAACTGCGGTCTGCCGGATGAACGAGTCTGCACTGACTTATATGCGCAGGAGTCCGCGGGATATTTTGCAACAATCATTGTAAAGGAGTAAGCCGATGGTTCATTTCGTGGGAGCCGGGCCGGGCGCGCCCGATTTAATCACACTGCGGGGCGCCCGCCTTTTACAGACGGCCGACGTGATTATTTATGCCGGAAGCCTTGTCAATGAAGCATTGCTCGAAAACGCAAAGCAAGGCTGTGAAATTTACAACAGTGCGCACATGACGTTGGAAGAGGTGCTGCACGTCATACACATGGCGCATAAAGCCGGAAAAGACGTGGTGCGTCTTCACACGGGTGACCCTTGTTTGTTCGGCGCGATTCGCGAGCAAATGGATGCCTTGCAAAAAATGGGAATTGCCTATGATGATACGCCCGGCGTTTCCAGTTTTTGCGCCGCAGCGGCAGCGCTCGGTGCAGAGTATACCCTGCCGGGAGTGAGTCAAAGCGTTATTATCACGCGCATGGAGGGGCGCACCCCGGTTCCCGAGCGCGAAAAGTTGGAAATTTTGGCACAGCATGGTACTTCGATGGTGCTGTTTCTGTCTGCCGGAATGACTCAGCGCGTGCAGGATGCCCTCTTAGCCGGCGACTATACAGCGGATACACCCGCCGCAATTGTCTATAAAGCATCATGGACGGACGAAAAAACGGTGCGGTGCACAGTGGGAACGCTGGCACAAGCCGCCGAAGAAAACGCAATTTCCAAAACAGCACTTCTTTTGATCGGCGATTTTCTGGGGCAGGATTATGACAGAAGCCTCCTTTATCATCCGTCTTTTGAAACAGAATTCAGAAAGGCAAGCAAATGAGCCTTTATTATCTCGCTTTTACAGAAAAAGGAACCAATCTCGCCCGCGCCATGGCGCGGCATACGGGCGGGGAAGTGTTCCGGAGCGGAAAACCGCTGACAGCGGCGCAATGGACGGATCGCCATTTTCAAAAAGGGAATGTCCTTGTGTTTATCGGTGCATGCGGCATTGCAGTGAGAAGCATCGCGCCGCATATAAAAGACAAAACGAGCGACCCTGCCGTTCTCGTAGCGGATGAAGCGGGACAGTATGTAATCCCCATTTTGTCCGGACATTTAGGCTGTTCCAATGACTGGGCGCGCATTCTTGCCGAAAAAATCGGGGCAGTGCCCGTTTTAACTACAGCTACCGATGTGCGCGGCGTTTTTGCTGTGGACGAGTGGGCAAAGCGGCAAAATATGGCGCTTTGTCATAAACAGAATATTGTCACTTGTTCGTCGCGTCTTTTGGCCGGAAAAGAAGTTGTCTTTTCTTCTCCGTGGGAAATCAAGGGAACGCCGCCGGCAAATATTATGCTGACACAAAACGGACAAGCACAGGTTGTTGTCAGCGTGTTTCGCCAGCCTGAGAATGTCTTGCATCTTGTTCCGCGCATTGTGGTGCTTGGGGTCGGGTGCCGCCGCGGAGTCAGTACAGAACAGTTTTCTGAACAGATGGACCTGTTTTTTAATAAAACAGGTTTGTGCGTGAAATCTTTGTGTGCTGTGGCGAGCATTGATATTAAGAAAGACGAACCGGCGCTGACAGAATTTTGCAGCCGGAACTCGCTGCCCTTGCTGACTTACTCGGCACAGGAGCTTGCCGCTGTGGAAGGAACATTTTCGGCTTCGGAGTTTGTGCAAAAAACGGTTGGCGTGGAAAATGTGTGCGAACGCGCCGCATGCCTTGGCGCAAAGGGAACGATTTTGCTTTCTAAACAGGCAAGCGGCGGGGTAACCGTTGCCGCGGCACAAAAAGAATTTACACCGGATTGGAGTTGGACAGATTGAAGCACCTTTATGTCGTTGGCTTGGGGCCGGGCGGTGCCGAGTTTATGACCGGACAGGCCATGCAGGCGCTGAGCCGCGCCGAGGTTCTTTGCGGATATACCGTTTATATTGATTTGGTTCGCCCCCTTTTTCCTGAAAAAGAAGTATTTACCACTCCCATGACGCAGGAGCTCGAACGCTGCCGCCGCGCGCTGGAGTTGGCACAGCAGGGGAAAACGGTTGCGATGGTATGCAGCGGCGATGCAGGCGTTTACGGAATGGCCGGGCCGATTTTGCAAATGGCGCCGGAGTTTCCCGATGTGGAAATCGAAGTGGTGTCCGGCGTAAGTGCTGCACTCTCGGGCGCGGCCGTGCTGGGTGCGCCCCTGATGCATGATTTTTGCGTAATTTCACTTTCCGACCTGCTCACCCCGTGGGAAGTCATTGAAAATCGGCTCGAATGTGCCGCAAAAGGCGATTTTTCCATTTGCCTTTATAACCCTTCTTCGAAAAAACGGGCGGGTTATTTGGCACGCGCCTGTGAAATCCTGCTTGCTCATCGATCGCCGCAAACCGTTTGCGGCTGGGTGAAAAATATCGGGCGCGAGGGTCAGGAATCGAAAGTTCTTTCCCTTGAGGAGCTGAAGGGAGAAACGCTTGATATGTTTACCACCGTATTCATCGGAGCATCAAGCACACAGGATATTTGCGGGCGTATGGTAACGCCGCGGGGGTACGAGAGAAAATGAACATTGTGCTGTTCGGCGGCACAAGTGACGGGCGCATTCTTACAGAACGTCTAATTGCTTTAGGCGCTTGCGTGACAGTTTGTGTCGCAACGGAATACGGCGAAGAACAAATGCGGCAAACAGCGGGCTGCCGTGTACTGTGCGGAAGGAAAAGCGCGCAGGAAATGGCGGGTCTGCTTTCCAAAGCAGACCTTTGTATCGATGCGACACACCCCTATGCAGCCGAAGCCAGCCGTCAAATTGCGGCGGCGGCAAAGGAGAGCGGTGTACAGCTTTTTCGTCTGCTCCGTGCCGAAGCGCACACCCCGCCGGAAAGCGGTGTGCTCTTTGCCGAAAACGCAGTGCATGCCGCCGAACTCTTACAGAAAACAACGGGAAATATTTTTCTCTCAACCGGCGCAAAAGAGGTAAGTGCTTACCAAACTTTGCCGCCCCAGCGCCTTTATGTGCGGGTATTGCCGATGCAGGAAAGCCTGCGCTCATGTGAAGATGCGGGGATTCCTAGGGCGCATATTTGTGCAATGCAAGGCCCTTTTTCCAAAGCGTTCAACCTTGCATTGCTTCGTCAATGGGACATTCGCTGGATGGTGACAAAAGACAGCGGGGACGCAGGCGGATTTTCCGAAAAAACACAGGCGGCACGCGAGGCAGGTGTGGGCCTGATCGTACTGCGAAGGCCTGAAGAACAGGGCATGACGATGGAAGAAATCCTCAAAGAATGTGAAAGGAAAATGCAATGAAAATCAGTTTGATTGGCATGGGCTTCGGCGGAGAAGATGCACTCACCGGGCAGGCGAAAGAAGCGTTCCTGCACGCACAGCTTATCATCGGTGCGCCACGTCTCACTGAAAGTTTAAGCGAAACTGTGCGCAGCCGTGCCGAGATTTTTGAAAGCATTCAAACAAAAGAAATCGCCCGGCGCATTTCCGGTTTTCAAGGAACGCACGTTTGTGTGCTTTTCAGCGGCGATACGGGGTTTTATTCCGGCGCGCGTCATTTGGAAAAAGCGCTTTTGGAAATTGGGGAATATGAATGTGAATACTGCCCCGGCATTTCAAGCATTCAAATGCTGGCGGCAAAGCTGCACCGTCCGTGGCAAGACTGGAAGCTGGTTTCCGCGCACGGCGTTTCCTGCTGCGCTGCGGCAGAAATTGATGAAGTACGGCCTACCTTTTTCTTAACCGGCGGCGCACTGACTGCGCAGGAAATTTGCCAGCAGCTGACGCAGGCGGGGATGGGCGCTTTGGAAGTAACCGCCGGTCAAGAACTGTTTACGCCGCGTGAGCGCGTTATTACGGCCAGTGCGGCGGAACTTTCGAAAGAAACCTTTCCTTCGCTGACGGTTTTGCTGGCAGAGCCGTTTGAAAAACTGTTTTGCCATGCGGGCATGCCCGATGACAGCTTTATTCGGGGCAAAACACCCATGACAAAGCAGGAAGTGCGTGCCACCATCATGGCAAAACTTGCGCTGCGCCCCGAAGAAGTCGTCTGGGACGTAGGAGCGGGTACCGGCAGTGTCAGCGTGGAAATGGCGCGGACCGCTTTTCGCGGCAAAGCTTACGCCATTGAGCGAAACGAAGAAGCCTGCGCGTTGATTGAGCAAAACAGACAAAAGTTTGCCGCATGGAATCTGCACATTCAAAAGGGCAAAGCGCCGGATGCACTTTCCGAACTGCCTGCGCCGGATGCCGTGTTTATCGGGGGAAGCGGCGGAAACATGAAAGAAATTATCCGGCTGGTGTACGAAAAGAACGAAAAGGCCCGCATCTGCGTCACCGCCATCGCGCCCGAAAGCCTTTCGGCGGCAGTCGAAGCGCTGCGCGAACACGGCAAACAAGCGGAAATCACACAGATTTCAGCGGCACGTTCACGGCCTGTCGGTGGTTTACACATGATGGAAGCATTAAACCCCATTTGGATTGTCACGGAGGGCTGTCATGCGTAAATTGATGCTCGCCGCGCTCTCCTCCGGCGGCGGAAAAACCCTGATTGCCGCCGGGCTTGGCCTTGCGCTTCAAAAAAAGGGCTTGCGCGTCAGCGCGTTTAAATGCGGCCCGGATTATATTGACCCTATGTTTCATGAAGCGGCGATCAGAAAGCCCTGCCGTCATTTGGATTTATTCCTTTCGGGAAAAGAAACGGTGTGTAACCTTTTGGACAATGCCGCCAAAGACAGCGACTTTGCTTTATGCGAGGGCGTTATGGGGTTTTATGACGGTCTGGGAGGAACAACGACAAGAGCCTCCACATGGGAGGTAGCCGATGCTGCCGATATCCCGGTTGTTTTGGTGGTGCGGGCAAAAGGAACCAGCGTAACGCTGGCGGCGCAGATAGCAGGGCTTGTCAGGTTTCGGACAAACAGTCACATCTGCGGTGTTATCCTGAATCAATGTACACGTGCTATGTTTGAAATGCTTGCGCCGATGCTGGAACGGGAAACCGGCCTTGCGGTTTTAGGCTATCTGCCGCATTTGCCGCAAGCCGAAATTGAAAGCCGACATCTCGGGCTTTGCACCGCAGGCGAGATCGACCATTTGCAAAAACGCCTTTCAGAGATTGCGCAAGCGCTGGAAGAAACAGTAGATATCGGGCGTTTACTGGAGCTCAGCGCAGAACACGTACCCGCGAAAATCAGTGAGAGCAAACCGCTTGAACACAATGCGTCAGTGCGCATTGCCGTAGCGCGGGACGAAGCTTTTTGCTTTTATTATGAAGAGAATTTCGAAGAACTTCGCCGCCATGGCGCCGAACTCGTATTTTTCAGCCCGCTGAATGACGAAGTGTTACCGAAAAACTGTGCCGGGCTGTACCTCGGCGGTGGCTACCCGGAACTTTACGCTGAGCGTCTGCAAAAGAACCACACCATGCGCGCTGAAATTACCCGCGCGGCAAAAAGCGGCCTTCCCATCATTGCCGAGTGCGGCGGGTTTCTCTATTTGGGAAAGTCGTTGGAAAGCCCGGAAGGGAAAAACTATGACATGTGCGGGGTCTTGGACGGCCACGGGCAGAAGGGAACTCGTCCGGTGCGTTTTGGGTATGCAACCTTAACAGCGCAAACAGACGGCCTTTTATGTAAAAAAGGGGAACACTTTCCCATTCATTCGTTTCATTACTGGGATTCTACGGAAAACGGCGCGGATTTTATCGCCGAAAAACCCGTCGGTACAAGAAAATGGCGCTGCGGCATTCATCAAAAGCGTCTGTATGCGGGGTTCGGACATCTCTATTTCCCCGGGATTCCCGGCGCGGCACAGCGTTTTGTAACAGCGGCAAAGGAGTATCAAAATGATCGAATTGAAAACATTTCTGGCTGAGATTTCTCCGGCGAATGAAGCGGCGGCCCGGCGTGCAAAAGCGCACTGGGATAACTGCGCAAAACCACTGGGAAGTTTGGGGCTTTTAGAGGAAATGGTCATCCGCATCGCGGCGCTGAAAGAAACTGAAAAGATTTGCCTGCCGAAGAAAACTCTCGCGGTATTTTGCGCCGACAACGGCGTCGTTCAGCAGGGCGTGAGTCAGTCCGGCAGTGAAGTGACAGCTCATGTCACCGATAACCTTGCGGCCGGGCGCACCTCAGCGTGCCGAATGGCGCGCGTAGCGGGGTGCCGTGTTGTTCCGGTCGATATGGGCGTTTTGGATTATCCCTCCACAAAAGGGGTGCTTTCGCGCCGCGTAAGAAACGGAACGGAAGATATCACCCAGCATCCTGCCATGACCCGTGAAGAAGCGCTGAAAGCCATTGAAACCGGGATTTCTTTAGCAAAAGAGCTGGACGCCGATTTGCTGGCAACAGGGGAAATGGGCATCGGCAACACCACGACGGCCAGCGCAGTAGCGGCGGCCCTGCTTGGCGTTTCACCCAAAGAGGTGACAGGGCGCGGCGCCGGGCTGTCGGATGCAGGCCTTACAAAAAAGCAAGCGGCAATTGAAACAGCACTTTCTTTGCATCGCCCCGACCCTAAAGATCCTATTGACGTGCTTTGTAAAGTGGGCGGGCTCGATTTAGCGGCGATGTGCGGCATGTTTTTAGGCGGTGCGGCGTATCGCGTGCCGGTGCTCGCAGACGGTTTTATCTCCAATGTAGCGGCGCTTTGCGCCATACGGCTTTGCCCGAATGCGAAAAAAGCCATTTTTGCAAGCCATCTTTCGGCAGAACCGGCGGCAAAAATGCTCGAGGAGCATTTGACGCTTCATCCCATTCTGCAGGCAGGAATGCGCTTAGGCGAGGGGACGGGAGCTGTCGCTGTCATGCCGCTTTTGGATATGGCGCTCGCGGTTTACAATGAATCTTACACTTTTGAAGAGTGCGGCATTGACGCCTACCAGCCGCAGCAGGGGGAAACATGCTGATCTTGGTCGTTGGCGGCGCAGCATCCGGAAAGAGCGCATTTGCGGAATCGCTTGCCTGTCAAGGTGCTTTGCCGCGGGTGTATATCGCCACCATGCAAGCAATGGACGAAGACTGCGAAATACGCATTGCGCGCCACCGGGAAATGCGCGCCGGAAAAGGTTTTAGCACGCTGGAATGTCCGCTCGGGCTTGCAGACGCGGACATTCCAGCCAAAACAGCGCTTTTAGAATGTCTTTCTAATTTGGCCGCCAATGAAATGTTTGCCCCCGGTATGACACCGCAAAAAGCGAAGCAGAATATTTTAAACGGTATTGACCTGCTTTGCCGCCGGTGCGAACGGGTTGTGATTGTTTCCAATGAGATTTTTTGCGACGGCATTGACTACGATGCATCCACACAGGCATACCGCGTGCTTTTGGCGCAGTTAAACCGCGCCATTGCCGAGCGCGCAGACTGTGTCTTTGAAGTGGTTCACGGTATTCCGATCAGGCATAAAGGGGGAACACACGAGTGAAATGGCTGGAAACTGTCGCCGTTGCATTTGCCATGTTTTCGGCAATTCCCGTTCCTCAGCCGGTTTGGAACAAACAGAACATGCGCTATGTCATGTGTGCCTTTCCTTTTATCGGGGCGGTGATTGCCGCTTGCTGGTGCGCCGTGGCATGGGTTTGTGTCCAACTGGGGGTATCGGACGTACTGCGCGCGGCGCTTTTATGTGCCGTTCCTGTCGTTTTAACGGGCGGCATTCACTTAGATGGCTATGCAGACGTTGCAGACGCAAGGGCCAGCCATGCGCCGATGGAGCGAAAACATGAAATTTTAAAAGACCCAAACTGCGGCGCCTTTGCACTCATCCGCACGGCTGTTTATCTCTTGGTATACGCCGGTTTTTGCGCTGAGTGGCGCGCCGATTGGTACGGCTATTGCGGCGCGGCTGCATCATTTTTTCTTTCGCGCTGTCTGTCGGGCTGGGCGGTGGCCGGGTTTCCTTTGGCGAAAAATACCGGACTTGCCCATACCTTCGCCCAGTCGTCTGACCGAACAACAGTGCGCATCATTTTAACGGTGCTGCTTACGGCAGTTTCGGCGGCGCTTGCGGTATTCTTCGGTGTGCGCGGGCTGTTTGCGGTTGCGGCGGCGCTTTTGGTGTTTGCGCGCTACTATGTTGTTGCAAAAAAAGAATTTGGGGGAATTACCGGCGATTTAGCGGGCTGGTTTTTACAACGCTGTGAGCTTGCGATGCTCGCTGCAGTCGTGCTGGGGCAACTGGGGAGGAATTTGCAATGGTTTTAGTAACAGGGCCGTTTTGCTCCGGGAAAAAGGCTTTTGTGCGCGAGTGGAAAGGCTGGACAGAGACGCAGCTTTCAGAGCACGCCGTGTGGGATGTCCAAAAGCTGGCGCAAGAAACAGACGATTTAGAGGCGCTTTGCCGCAAACTTTCTCAGTATGACGTGGTGATCATTACGGAAACGGGAGCAGGAGTGGTTCCGATTGACGCAAACGAACGCCATGCAAGAGAGCAGGCGGGCAGACTTGGGTGTCTTTTAGCGGGACAGGCAAGCTGCGTCGTCCGGGTATATTGTGGGATTCCTACCGTAATCAAAGGAGTATTGGAATGAAACTGTATTTAATTCGACATGGTGAAACCGTGTACAACCGAGAAAAGCGCTATCAAGGTCAGCGTGATATTCCTTTATCCGAGGAAGGGCGTGCAGCACTTTGCCCGGCAGAGATTCAGCCGCCCGTGGTGTATACTTCACCGCTTACTCGCGCGGTGGAAACGGCACAGATTTTGTTTCCGAATGCACAGCTTATTCCGGTAGAAGGGCTTCGTGAAATGTGCTTTGGCATTTTTGAAGGACGCAATTATCAGGAAATGGAAAAAGACCCCGAATACCTCGAATGGGTGGGCAGTGATTGCAGTGGGCAGATTCCGCAGGGTGAAAATAAGCACGACTTTTCCGCCCGTGCCTTAGAAGCACTGGAATCATTGGTTTGGAAGGCTCTGCAAGAAAATGAGGAAACGCTGGTGATTGTCGCACACGGCGGCACACAAATGGCTGTAATGGAAGCGCTGGCTGTTCCGCGAAAGCCTTATCACGATTGGTGCGGGAAAAACGGCTGTGGCTGGGTGCTCGATGTTTCAGCCGAAAACTGGGCGCGCAAAGAGCTTCCGATTTTGGAAGAAATTTGCTGTGTGCGCGGAGGGCTTCGATGAATATTCTTGCGATTGCTGTTGGCTTTTGTCTGGATTTGATTTTAGCCGACCCTGCTTGGATACCCCATCCCGTTGTTTGGATGGGGCGTTTTATCACCGCCGCCGAAAAACTTTTGCGCAACATGTTTCCGAAAACGCCTGCAGGTGAGCGGGCTGCGGGTGTTATTTTAGTGTTCGCTCTTTTGGGTGCAACAGGTTTCATTTCCTTTGGTGCGGTAGCACTGGCCTGTAAAATCAGCCCGTATCTTTCGTTTGCCCTTCAAGCGCTGTGGTGCTGGCAAGTGCTGGCACTCAAAGGGCTGAAACAAGAGGCAATGACTGTTTGCAAAAAATTAGAAGAAAATGACCTTTCCGCGGCGCGAACGGCTGTCGCGCGCATTGTGGGGCGCGATACACAAAACTTATCCGAGGAAGGCGTCACAAAAGCCGCCGTAGAAACCGTTGCCGAAAATTTCTCGGATGGCGTTTTGGCTCCGCTTCTTTATCTCTTTTTAGGCGGTGCACCTTTGGCGCTCATGTATAAAGCCATAAACACGATGGACAGCATGGTGGGCTATAAAAACGAGCGTTATCGTTTCTTTGGATGGGCGGCAGCAAAACTGGATGACATCGCCAATTTCCTCCCATCGCGTATTGCAGCCCTTCTTTGGATTGCCGCGAGCGGTCTGGCAGGGCAGAACGCCAAAAACGCTTTTCTCATTTGGCGTCGCGACCGAAGAAATCACGCAAGCCCGAATTCTGCACAAACTGAAGCAGCTTGTGCCGGGGCTTTAGGGGTTCAGCTGGCAGGCCCGGCATCTTACTTTGGCCAGGTAGTGGAAAAGCCGTACATCGGTGATGCACTGCGTTCCATTGAGCCAAAAGATATCGAAAGAGCATGTAAAGTGCTTTGCCTTGCCAGTGCTTTAGGGCTTTTGTCAGGAGTATTGTTCTGGAAAGTGATTTCGCTTTATGTTGAAGGAGTGAGCTTATGAGAGCAAAACACGGGGGAGATTGGTACGGATTTCAAGCAAAATATGGCCGCCTTCCTTTGGACTACTCCGCCAACGTCAGCCCTTTTCCTACGCCAAAAAATATCTGTAAAGCAATTTCGCTTGTCAGCCAAAATTTGGCCGCTTATCCGGACCCGGAATGCCGTTTGCTCCGCCGTGCCATTGCTGAAAAGGAAGGTGTTCCTCCGGAATGGATTCTTTGCGGAAATGGTGCGGCCGATTTAATCGTCCGCTTTGTGCTTGCGCTAAAACCCCGCCGAGCATTGGTTACTGCCCCTACCTTTTCAGATTATCAGCATGCACTCTCCATTCTTTCCTGTGACATCGAACGGTATGCTTTAAAAGAAGAAAATGGATTTCTTTTACAAGAAGACTATCTCTCTGTGCTTTCTGATGATATCGATGCCGCTTTTTTGTGCGAGCCGAATAACCCCACAGGCGCACTCACTCCGATGCCGTTTTTAGAAAAAGTAGTCAAGCGATGCAAAGACACCGAAACGGTTTTAATGGTAGATGAATGCTTTAATAACTTTTTGGATGACCCCAACGCCCATACGTTAAAGTTTTTGTTAGAAGATTCCCCACATCTAGTCATTTTAAAAGCTTTTACGAAAATGTATGCTTTGGCCGGGGTACGCCTAGGGTACGTTATTTGCTCGAACCGCGACTTTCTGGAAAAAATGGAGCAGGCAGGGCAGGCATGGAGCGTTTCGACGCTGGCGCAAAGCGCGGGGCTTGCTGCGCTGAAAGAAGACGATTATGTGCAAAAGGTGCGCCGCGTCGTTCAAACGCAGCGGCCGTTTTTAAAGGCAGGTTTGGAGAAACTTGGTATTCAGGTGTTTGACGGGCAGGCCAATTACTTACTTTTGAAAACTCCAGCTCCGCTTTCTTCCGGGCTTGCTTTGCACGGAATTTCAATCCGGGAGTGCGCCAATTATCCCGGTTTAAGCAATGAATTTTACCGCATTGCAGTTCGCACCCGCGAAGAAAATGAGCGCTTGCTTTCTGCCGTCGAGGAGGTAATGTGTCAGTGGCAAAACGAATTATGATTCAAGGCACCATGTCCGGCGTGGGAAAAAGCCTTTTATGCGCGGGGCTGTGCCGCATTTTTCACGAGGACGGTTTTCGCGTTGCTCCTTTTAAAAGTCAAAATATGGCGCTCAACAGCTTTATCACAAAAGACGGATTGGAAATGGGCCGTGCGCAAGCAGTACAGGCGTTCGCCGCCAGAATTGAGCCGGATGTCCGCATGAACCCAATTTTGCTGAAACCCTCCAGCGACACCGGCAGTCAGGTGATTTTACACGGCGAAGTGCAGGGCGAGCTTTCAGCGGCAGAATATTTTCGAAGGAAAAAAGAATTTGTGCCGGAAATCCGCAAGGCGTTCGACAGCCTTTCTGAGGAGTTCGATATCGTTGTCATCGAAGGCGCAGGAAGCCCTGCGGAAATTAACTTAAAGCAAAACGACATTGTGAACATGGGTCTTGCAGAAATGGTGGATGCTCCCGTCTTGCTTGTGGGCGACATCAACCGCGGCGGCGTGTTTGCACAGCTTTACGGAACGGTTGCGTTATTGGAACCGCATGAGCAAAAAAGAATCCGCGGACTGGTGATTAACCAGTTTCGCGGCGATGAGCAAATTCTTCGCCCCGGCCTTCAGATGCTGGAACAGCGTGTGCAAAAACCGATATGGGGCGTCGTTCCGTATACGGACGTAGACCTTGACGACGAGGATTCTGTCTGTGAGCGTCTTTCTCACCACAAAGCCGAGAAACCTTTGGATATTGCGGTTATTCGATTGCCCCGCATTTCCAATTTTACGGATTTTTCCCCGCTGGAAGCGCATCCTATGTTAGGTGTTCGCTATGTTTCTGCGCCTCACCAGCTCGGCACTCCCGACCTTGTTATTTTGCCTGGCACCAAAAGCACGATGGCCGATTTAAAATGGCTGCGGGAAAGCGGGCTTGAAGCTTCCGTCCTGCGCTTAGCCGGGCAGGGTGTGGGCGTGCTCGGTGTTTGCGGCGGATATCAAATGCTGGGCCAAACCATCAGCGACCCACACGGCACGGAAGGCGGCGGGAATATGCGCGCACTTGGCCTTTTGCCGGTTGAAACGGTGTTTGAAACCAAAAAAACACGAACGCGCGTTACCGCAAGCGGCTGCGGCTGGTTTGAAGGCGCTTTTATCGAGGGATACGAAATTCACATGGGACAAACATGCAGGCAAGCCGCCGCGCCGTTTTGTGTTCTCTCCGACGGGCGCGAGGAAGGCACGATGAGCGCGAATATCATGGGGACATACCTGCACGGCCTATTTGACAGCGCACAAATGGCAGAGCGGCTGGTACTGCGCCTTTGTGAGCAAAAAGGCATTGCGCCGGATACATTCGCCGCGATGAATTACCGCGATTACCAAGAGCGCGAAGCCCACCGCTGGGCAAACGTATTGAGAAAACACTTGAATTTAGAACAAATCTATGCAATCATGGAGGAAACAGCACATGGATAAGGGCCTAGTTCATCTTTACAGCGGAGACGGAAAAGGAAAAACAACCGCCGCCATGGGGCTTGCACTGCGCGCATTGTCCGCCGGAAAAAAAGTGGTGATTGTACAGTTCCTAAAGGGTGCTGAAAGCGGAGAGATTACGCTCTTAAAACAGCTCGGCGCACAAGTGTTTCGCGGGAAAGCAGGCCAGAAATTTGTTTTTCAAATGAACGAGGCCGAAAAGCAGGAGAGCCGCCTTGTGCAAAACGAAAACTTACGCCGTGCTTTAGAACAGCCAGCCGATATGCTCATTCTCGATGAAGCCTGCGGTGTATGTGCGCTCGGCATGGTAGAGGAAGCCCTTTTAAAAAAGGCCGTGATGGAAAAGCCCGAAGAGCAGGAGTTGGTGCTCACGGGACGTGACCCGGCAGAGTGGATGCAGCAGCGTGCTGATTATCACACGGAAATGCTTTGCCATAAACACCCTTATGAGCAGGGAATCTCCGCAAGAAAAGGGGTGGAATTTTGAGTAAAAAAGAATACCTTCCGGCTGATATTGAAGCGCGAAGCTTTGCAATTATTACAAAAGAGCTGGAGGAAATGGGAATTGTGCTTCCCTATGACACCGCATTTATCACAAAGCGTGTCATTCATACGACTGCGGATTTTTCCTATGTGGAGCAGCTTGTTTACCAAAATGATCCCGTCGGCCACGCGGTGCAGGCTTTAAAAAACGGCGCGTGCATCGTAACAGATACCAATATGGCAAAAGCCGGGGTCAGCAAAACATTCCTTGCTTCTTTGGGCGGCGAAGTTGTATGCTATATGGCAGATGAAGACGTTGCACAAAAAGCGAAAGAACACGGCACCACCCGTGCAGCCGCAAGCATGCGCAAAGCGGCGAAAGAACACCCGAATGCGATTTTTGCCATTGGCAACGCCCCCACAGCGTTGATAGAACTGAAAGACATTTTAGAAGAAGACCCGGAGTTTCGCCCCGCACTCGTCATTGGCGTACCGGTGGGCTTTGTTAATGTGATAGAAAGCAAGGAGAGTTTGCTGGAAACAGGCTTGCCTGCGATTGTCGCAAGGGGCAGAAAAGGCGGAAGCAACGTGGCCGCGGCTATCTGCAACGCGCTCATCTATGCGGCGGCGGGGCGTTTAAAACCTCAGGAGCGCGGCGGTGTGTGGACAAGCGAAACAAAAGCAGAGTAACTGCGAGGAATAAGGGGAATGAGTGATGACGGATTTTGAACAAAAATTCGGGGTAACAGGTTATCCGCAGGAAGCACAAGCGGCATTGCTTTCTGCAAATGAAACTTTGGAACAAAGCGCCGCTTGGCGGGCTTTTGCAAAGCAGTCATTGAATGAATATCAAAGCGGCACGCTGCAATTTGAGCAGGCGCTGAAAAAAGCGCAGCAGATTGCACAGGACAGTACCGTCAACGAAAAAACGGCGCTTTTGTTGTTTCATTTACTGCTGGCTCCAACGCTCCGGGAGAAATATCAAGCAAAAAATATTCCTCTGGCAATCTTTGAAGACAGCATCCGCGACCTTCTTTATAAAGCCAAAGAGTGCCATACCGTCTATGGCGTTTGGGGCAGCTTTGTTGCACCATGGTTCGAGGATTTCTTTCACCTCAAACGGTTTGCACTGGGCAGGCTGCAATTTGAGCGCGCTCATGTACCGAAAGATTGCATTGTTCAAGGAAAACAGCTTTTCAAAGGCACTCCTGCACTAAATTTACATATTCCGTCGAGCGGGCCGCTGACAAAAGCGCTGTGTGAAGATTCTTTCCAAAGAGCAAAATCTTTTTTTGGAGAAGAAGGGAAGGAAACCGTATTTCTCTGTGATTCGTGGCTTTTATTTCCGCGCCACCGCGAAATTTTATTTCCCGAAAGCGGTATTTGCCGGTTTATGGACTTATTCACATTAATTGAATGTCACGAACAGCCGGAGTTTTTCGATGCATGGCGCGTATTCGGCAAAGAGGTTCATCCGCCCTACGAGGATTTACGACAGGATACCGCTTTGCAGCGCGGCTACGCCCGCTGGCTCAAAGCCGGAGAAGCGACCGCCACCGGGGTGGGAATAGCCATTCGATAAAGAAAAGCACAACGCTCCTTTTTTATTAAACTTTAACGAAGGAAAAAGCAGGCAGAAACCCGCGAAAAAGCGTTGCAACCCCTGTCGTTTTTTGTTATACTGTAACAACAAACAATTTTGTATTTATTTCATTTAAGGAGTGTTACCATGTCGGAAACTGTAATCGTTGTCGATTTCGGTGGTCAGTACAATCAGCTGATTGCACGGCGCGTTCGTGAGTGCCATGTGTACAGTGAAATTGTGCCTTATACAAAGGCGCTGGAGGCTGTTAAAGAGAAAAAGCCCAAGGGTGTCATTTTTACAGGCGGCCCGAACAGCGTTTATTTGGAAAATTCCCCCACCATCAGCACAGAGATTTTTGAGCTGGGCATTCCTGTTTTAGGCATTTGCTACGGCAGCCAGCTGATGATGCACTTGCTGGGAGGTAAGGTTTGCCGTGCACCTGAGCGTGAATATGGCAAGACGGAAGTACACGTCAAAACTTCCAGCAAAATGTTCCAGGATGTAAGCGAAACTACCATCTGCTGGATGAGCCATAACGACTATATTGAAAAGGCAGCACCCGGGTTTGAAATTTCCGCTTATACGGATAATTGCCCTGTCGCGGCAGTAGAATGTGCCGAGAAAAATCTCTATGCTGTCCAGTTCCACCCCGAAGTGCTCCACACACAAGAAGGCAAAAAAATGCTGTCCAACTTTGTTTACAATGTGTGCGGCTGTGCGGGTGAATGGAAGATGGATTCCTTTGTGGAGCGCTCCATTGAAGCCATCCGCGAAAAAGTCGGAAACGGCAAAGTTCTTTGCGCTTTGTCCGGTGGCGTTGATTCGTCCGTAGCGGCGGTTATGCTGGCAAAAGCAGTGGGCAAACAGCTGACCTGCGTGTTTGTCGACCACGGCCTTCTTCGCAAAGATGAGGGCGATCAGGTAGAAGCAGTGTTCGGTCCCGATGGCCCTTATGATCTGCACTTTATCCGCGCCAATGTTCAGCAGCGTTTTTATGATAAGCTGGCAGGCGTAGAGGACCCCGAAAGAAAGCGCAAAATCATCGGTGAGGAGTTTATCCGTGTCTTTGAGGAAGAAGCGAAGAAGATCGGAGCAGTAGATTTCCTTGTGCAGGGAACCATTTATCCCGATGTCGTGGAAAGCGGCCTCGGCGGTGAATCTACCGTCATCAAAAGCCACCATAACGTAGGCGGATTGCCCGACTATGTCGATTTTAAAGAGATCATTGAGCCCTTGCGCGACTTGTTTAAGGATGAAGTGCGTCAAGCGGGCAGAGAGCTCGGTATCCCTGAGTATCTTGTCAGCCGTCAGCCGTTCCCTGGCCCCGGCCTTGCCATCCGCATCATCGGTGAAGTAACGCCGGAAAAAATCAAGATGGTGCAGGAAGCCGACGCCATCTACCGCGAAGAAGTGGAAAAAGCCGGCGTTTCGGCACAGCTTGGGCAGTACTTTGCCGCACTTACCAATATGCGCAGCGTTGGCGTGATGGGCGATGAAAGGACTTATGACTATGCGATTGCCCTGCGTGCTGTTACTACCACTGACTTTATGACGGCAGAGTCCGCCGAAATTCCTTGGCCGGTGCTCGCTACCGTCACAAGCCGTATTGTAAATGAAGTACCGCACGTTAACCGCGTACTTTATGATTGTACGGGAAAACCGCCTGCGACGATTGAGTTTGAATAAGTAAAAAGTGGATATGAGAGTCTGCAAACCAGTATAAACACTGGGTTTGCGCCTCTTGAAAATCCCCCTTGATAGCAGATTGATCGCATTTTCCAAATCCCGATTTATTCTCGAATGATCGAGCTGCTTACATTATTTTGCTCTGTTATGTTCAAGCAGCTTCTTTACTACCATTCTCGTTGTATTTTCACCTCTGCCAGCATTACTTGAATTTCGGGCAAAAGTTTCTATACATGCGTGTAATTCCGTTTACTCACAGCAATCCCCCTGATGTAGTTCTATTTTCCTACATCAGGGGGACTTTGTTTATTGACCGTTCTTACTGGATCAGTTCACTCATAAGAAAACCACCTTGTGCAGATAATTCCAGAAAAATAATATTGGACTATATAAAAAATTTATGCTATCGATAAAGAGAAACGGCTGAATTAAAATTTTCTACAACGATGTGTTATAGTTCACTTCCTCAAGATTAAGTTTTTTGACCTGCTAGCTCACAGAATGAGTCAATCATGGATTTTAGTGTAATTTCTTTCATCGCTTCCTTAACGGCATCCTCAATCTTATGATAGGGACTTTCCAGCACTTTGCGAATATTCTGTGCAACCGGACAAGGGCGGCCATCACAGAGATGAATTCCAATAATGGAGGTTACGCCATCCGGCTCCAGTGCAGAATAGATTTGGTATAAGGTGATTTGGGATGGGTCGGCGCACAATTCTGCACCGCCGGTCCCACGGGGCACCGTAATAAGCCCTGCCTTTTTCAGAGCGCTGAGAATGTTGCGGATTACAACGGGATTGCTCCCCGTACTTTCAGCCAAAAGATTACTGGTCACTTTGGCAATACCTTTCGCTTCATGTATAAAAATCAGGCAGTGAACCGCAACGGAACATTTTATACTGATCTGCATAGATACTCTATATCCTTTCAAAACAAGCACGTTGTTATTGATGTAATTATTGACTTTACATCTAACAAGTGCTAAACTAAAAAAGATGTAATTTAATTTATTACATCTAACATTTTATCGGTTCTTGCGAAAAAAAGCAAGAGAGATTCTATAAAAACAAAATTTATGCAGAGAGGTTTTATATGAAAGCGATCCAAATCAAAAACTACTCAAAAGAAATCAATACGGCCCTTAGCGACATTCCGAAGCCTCAAATTTCAGATTCTGAAGTACTGATTCAGGTAAAGGCTGCGGCAGTTAATCTTATTTATTCCGGTCCGTCAAAGGGCAGGTATCAAAGGTGTTTTTTGTGCCCGCGATTGTAGGAACAACGCTCATCTCCGCCTTTTACGCCATGATTATGTATTTTAACGACAATCGTTTTACCCGAAAAAGTGTCTGCCGTAAGTTGGGTATTTGATACCGTTCAATATTTAAACCTTTTGCAAAAAGAGCGCTGTATTTTGAGAAAATATATCGCTATTCAGCTAATTTCAGTTTTCTCATGATACGCCAAAAAAGCCCCCACACCTGAGATAATTCTCAGATGTAGGGGCTTTTTCCGCTTTGCAGCGTATCTGGTGTCCAAAACGACTAAACCGTAAGCCGGGTTCTGTATTAAACGACGATCTATCTAGGCTGTATGTTGCCACACAGCTCAAGCCGCCTCCGAAAACGCGCAGGGGACGCATAGTTTTCATATGGGCGTTGCTCCTGGTAGGGTTTACACAGCCGCACAAGTCTCCAAGTGCGCTGGTGCGCTCTTACCGCACCTTTCCACCGTTACCTGTAAAAAACAGGCAGTCTTATCTCTGTTGCACTATCCCTAGGGTCACCCCCGGCTGCCGTTAGCAGTTACCATTCCCTTATGGAGCCCGGACTTTCCTCAAGGCTTACGCCTCGCCGCCGTATGTTTTACTCATTTCGGACAGTTCATTATACCATAGTGGCGATGCATTTTGCAAGTAGGGTTACCTTATCTTCACGCCCGAATATATATCGTCTCGAAAAAATTTACAATAAAAATGTGCAGCACCGCCTTTTTTACGGCACTGCACACCTCAACACATATCAAATAGCATGTCATAATGAATCCGAAATAAAGGCATTGGGATAGTGACGGCGCATAGAACAATAATCATTGTCGGCAATAATCAGATGATCCGTCAGCCAAATATTGACCACATCTAGTGCTCTCGAAATAGCAATGGTTGTTCCAATGTCATCAGAAGAGGGAAGAGGAAGCCCCCTTGGATGGTTATGCGCAATCAAAACCGTACTTGCATGGGTGCGCACTGCTTCTTTCACAATTTGAGCAATAGATACCGGCGCAGCATTGACGATGCCCTCCGACAAAAAGATGCACCCCATGGGCCGTCGTTTATCATCCATCGGCACCATGCAAAGGCACTCCGTCGTCTTTCCGAAAAACTTCGGCATTAAATATTCTGCCACCTTTTCTGGAGAGTCCAAAACAATGCGTTCATCGACACGGTTGTTCAAATAATACCCGCACATTTGGGGAATGAATTTCAGCACCACTGCCGTTGTTTTGCCTACGCCCGAAACCTGCTGAAGCTCTTCGATCGGTGCATCTAACACAAGCGACAAACTTCCGAAGCGATCAATCAAGCGATGCGCAAGTCCGTTTGTATCCCCGCGCGCACGCGAAAGATAAAGCAAAAATTCCAGCGCCTCGTGCTCGGCAAAATGCGCCAAACCCTCATTTAAAAAACGCTCATACACTCTTTGACGATGGGCATCATGCTCTCCCATGCAAAAGTCAACCTTTCTATTTGAAATTTTACGCAGAAAGCAAAGATAAACCTTGTAAAGCCTGTGCGACGCGCGCTTTCTCTTGTTCGGAAATCCCCGCCAGCGGAAGCCTGCACTCACCGGCCGGCAAATGCATCATATTCATAGCCGCTTTGACGGGCATCGGGTTCACATCGCAAAAAAGCGCTTGAATCAAAGGAACATACTGAAGCTGGAGATTCCGGCTTAACGCAAGATCTCCATCAAAAAATGCTTTGCACAATAAATGCACCTGATAGGGTACGATATTGGCCAGCACCGAAATCACACCCTTGGCCCCCAGCGAAAGCATGGGAAGTGTTTGCTCATCGTTTCCGCAATAAAGTGTCAATGCGTCTTTGCATAGGCAAGCCGTTTCAGCGATATCTGAAAAGTTTCCAGAGGCCTCTTTTGCGCCGACAATAAACGGGTGTTCCGAAAGCTTTTGGTACGTTTCCGGACGAATCTTCATCCCGGTTCGCGTAGGAACATTGTACACAATGCACGGCACTTGTGCGGCATCGGCAATCGAGAAAAAGTGCCGCACAAGCCCCAATGCATTTGTTTTATTGTAGTAGGGGGTCACGAGCAGCAGCCCGTCTGCGCCGAGCGACACTGCCTGCTTTGACATTTCCACTGCATGCGCAGTATCATTCGACCCCGTTCCCGCAAGGACAGGAATTCGCCCATTGACGGTATCAACCGCCGCTTCAATCACTTTCAGATGCTCTTTCACCGTCAGTGTAGACGCTTCTCCGGTTGTCCCGCACACGACAATGGCATCTGTATGCTGTTCGATTTGTCTTTCAATTAAAAATTTCAGCGCTGAAAAATCAACAGAACCCTCCTGATGCATAGGTGTGACAAGTGCCACAGCCGACCCGGTGAACAAAACTGTTTTCATACGGCAATCTCTCGCTTTCTTTCAAGAACACTGACCCATTTGAAAAGAATGAAATACCGGAATCTTTTTTACACTGCATCTTTTGGCAAGTTTTTCAGGCAATCGGACACAACAAAACCGCTTTCGTTTTTCCGCAAAGACTAAAAATTCAGCGCTTACTGTGCGGTATCAAAATAGCCTTTTGCAGCCAGCAGTTCAGCGAGCAGTACTGCACCGCCTGCCGCGCCTCTCAAAGTATTGTGCGAAAGGCACACAAATTTGTAGTCATACTGCGTATCGGGACGCAAACGGCCAATGCATACAGCCATGCCGTTTTCGGTGTTGCGGTCCAAACGAGTTTGCGGCCGGTTTTCCTCTTCAAAATAGTGGAGGAACTGCTTCGGCGCGCTGGGAAGAGAAAGGCGCTGTGCCTCTCCTTGAAACTCCTGCCAAATTTTTTTAATTTGCTCTTCCGTGGGACGGTTGCGGAATCTTGCAAATACAGCCGCCATGTGGCCATCTGTGCAAGCAACGCGCAGGCACTGCGCGGTAAACCGAGGCGCCTTTGCCGGTACAATGACGTCGTTTTCAATATGTCCCCAAAGTTTTAAAGGCTCTTGCTCGCTTTTTTCTTCCTCTCCGCCGATGTAAGGAATGCAGTTATCTACCATTTCCGGCCATGTTTCAAACGTTTTTCCGGCACCGGAAATCGCTTGATACGTGCACACCAAACAATCCGTCAGCTCAAATTCCTTGTGCAAAGGATGCAGTGCCGGAACGTAGCTTTGCAAAGAGCAGTTTGACTTTACAGCAATAAAACCGTGCTTTGTTCCGAGGCGTTTTCTCTGCGACGGAATAATGTCAATGTGGTCAGCGTTAATTTCGGGAACCACCATAGGCACATCGGGCGTTTGACGATGAGCGCTGTTATTGGAAACCACAGGGCACTCCGCTTTTGCATAGGCTTCTTCCAACGCCTGAATCTCGTGTTTCGGCATGTCTACCGCGCAAAAGACAAAATCCACTTTTTCGGTAACGGCAGCAACATCCGAGGCATCCAGCACCACCATCCGCTTTGCAGCTTCGGGCATGGGGGTGGGCATTGCCCAGCGCTGACCCACAGCCTCTTCATAAGTTTTTCCTGCGGAACGCGAAGAAGCGGCCACGGCACAAAGCTCAAACCACGGGTGATTTTCAAGCAGAGATACAAACCGCTGCCCAACCATTCCAGTAGCGCCCACGACGCCTGCTTTCCATTTTTTCATCATTCGTACTTCCTTTCCTACCCTCATTTGTATCCTATGGTTATTTTTCTTTTTTGTGACAAAAATCAAAAAATAAAAGAAAAACCGGCTTGAAAACCGGGCAAGGATACAATATAATTACATATTAGCATCCTATGTATTTATTGTCAACGGAGAGAAGTTTTTGTCATGCAAAAAAGTGATTTTTATTTTGACTTGCCGCAGGAGCTGATTGCCCAAGAGCCTTGCCATCCGCGCGATGCCGCGCGTCTTCTTTGCTTGTCACGCAGCAGCGGAGAAATTGAGCATCGCATTTTTTCCGATTTAGCGCAGCTGCTTTGTCCGGGAGATCTTTTGGTGATTAACAATTCCAAGGTGCTTCCCGCGCGTTTGATTGGAAAAAAACAGCAGACAGGCGCAGTATGTGAGCTGCTGCTTCTGCGCGAGGTTGTAAAAGACGAGTGGGAATGTCTTGCAAAGCCCGGCAAGCGGCTTCATACAGGCAATGTGGTGGAATTCGGCGACGGAAGCTTAACCGCTGAAATTTTAGAAACGAAAGAGGACGGCAACAAAATTGTCCGCTTTTCCTACGACACAGCTACTTTGTACGAGAAATTAGATGCGTTCGGAAAAATGCCGCTGCCGCCTTATATTCAAAAGCAGCTCGAGGATCAAAGCGAATATCAAACCGTCTACGCCAAAGAGCTGGGAAGCGCTGCGGCTCCCACCGCCGGGCTTCATTTTACCCCCGAACTAATGGAGCAGCTGCGCGAGAAGGGAATGCAATTTGCTCAGGTAACACTGCATGTCGGCTTAGGCACGTTTCGCCCCGTGAAAGAGGAGAATATCTTTGACCATAAAATGCATACCGAGTGGTACAGCATCGACAGCGAAGCCGCCCGGAAAATTGCGCAGACAAAAGAGCGAGGCGGCCGTGTGATTGCCGTCGGCACCACCAGCTGCCGAACGCTGGAAGCCGCGGCACAGCAACACGGGGGAATTTGCCCTTGCAGCGGGGATACAAATATCTTTATTTATCCGGGATATGAGTTTAAGGTCATTGACGGGCTTATTACGAATTTTCATTTGCCGGAATCAACGCTGATCATGCTTGTCAGCGCATTTTGCGGATATGAAAACACCATGAACGCCTATCGAACGGCTGTCGCTGAAAAATATCGCTTTTTCAGCTTCGGAGACGCAATGCTGATTGTTTAATCAAGAAGGGAAGTCATCTATGTATCGTTTGCTTAAAAAGCAGGGAAATGCTCGCCGAGGAGAGTTTCAAACTGTGCACGGCACAGTTCAAACACCGGCTTTTATGAACGTTGCCACAGCCGCGGCCATCAAAGGCGGCTTGTCGGCGCTGGATTTAAAAGAAAATCACTGTCAGGTCATGCTGTGCAATACGTATCATCTGCATTTGCGTCCCGGTGATCAAACGGTTGCAAAGCTGGGCGGCCTGCATTCCTTCACGAAATGGAGCGGGCCTATTTTAACGGATTCCGGCGGGTTCCAAGTATTCAGCCTTTCCAAGCTTCGCAAAATCACAGAAGAGGGCGTTACTTTTGCATCTCATCTTGACGGAAAACGCATCTTCATGGGCCCGGAAGAGAGCATGCAGATTCAGGCAAACCTCGGTTCTACCATTGCGATGGCATTTGACGAATGTATCGAAAACCCTTCGGAATATCAGTATACGAAAGACTCCTGCGCTCGCACGGTGCGTTGGCTCAAGCGCTGCAAATCGGAACTGGATCGCTTAAAACGTGAAAATCTTGCAGTTAACCCGCATCAGATGCTTTTTGGAATCAATCAGGGCTGCTGTTATGATGATTTGCGCGTCGAACACATGAAAGAAATTGCGGCGCTGGATTTGGACGGTTATGCCATCGGCGGCTTGGCCGTGGGTGAGCCGAAAGAGGAAATGTACCGTGTGATTTCCTTGATCGAGCCGCACATGCCTGCCGATAAAATTCGATACCTCATGGGAGTCGGCACGCCGGGCAATATTTTAGAGGCGGTGTATCGCGGGATAGATCTGTTCGACTGTGTCATGCCGAGCCGAAATGCCCGCCACGGCCACTTATTTACTTGGAACGGAATTGTCAATATTAAAAACGCCAAATACGAACTGGATGACAGCCCGCTGGATGAAAATTGCGACTGTGAATGCTGCCGAAACTTCTCCAAAGCGTACTTGCGTCACTTATTTAAAGCCGACGAAATGCTGGGAATGCGTTTGGCTGTGATGCACAATCTGCATTTCTACAATACACTGATGGAAAAAATTCGCGCCGCGCTGGATGAGGGCACCTATGAAGAGTTCTATCAGACGTATGTCACGCGCTTAGACACTCGGATTTAAAAGCAAGGTTAAAAAATCAGCCGAAAAACATGTCTTTATAGCGCTTTCCTCTTGCAAGTTTTCACAAAATTTGATATCATGAAAGAGCGTTTTAAAATGAGGGCAGTAAGGAAATCCTTTTTTCAACTGCCCCAAAACAGGAGGCAATAGAATGGACACAAACAGCACACTGGGTTTAGTTACCTCGATCATCCCTTTAGTTTTGATGGTGGTCGTATTGTATTTTCTGATGATTCGCCCTCAGAACAAGAAAGAGAAAAAAGCTCAGGAAATGCGCAATTCAATCGAAGTGGGCGACGGCATCACAACGATTGGCGGCTTGGTTGGCCGTGTAGCCAGCATTAAAGAGGATACTTTTGTTTTGGAAACCGGCTCTGACCGCGTGAAAATCCGCATGAAGCGCTGGGCAATCCAAAGTGTTGAGAAGCTGAATATGGACGGCACCGCTCCTGCCGACAGCAAAAAAGACTCTAAAAAATAAAGACATAATAAAAACACCCTCTGCGTATAGTTTACTATCACGCAGGGGGTGTTTTCTATGAAACAAAGGACAATGCTTCAGAAAAAACAGGGAACAGGGTTTGTGCTTCATGCATTCATCAGCACAGCGGTGTTTTGTACGCTGCTGTGCGGCATGATGGCGGCATTCTCTGTATTTTTGTGCAATGCCGATTTTCCGATGAAGCTCGTTTCTCCGCTTGCTACCACAGCGGCGGGCATATGCTTGTTAGCGGCAAGCTTTTTATTCGGCTTTTTGGAAAAGCAAAAAGGGCTTCTTTTGGGAATTCTGTTTGCGACGGTATGCAATCTCATCTTACTGGGAATCTCTTTTTTCAGCAACGGCATGACTTTAAACGTAGTGATGCTTTATAAAGCTGCGGCAGTGCTTTGTTTCGGCGCCGTTGGCGGCTACCTTGGTATGCTGGCCGCTGAGCATGCATCGAAGCTGAAAAGCTGACTTTATTTTTTTAAAACGCTTTGGTTGTCTGCTGCGGGCATAAAAGCAAGGATGTCAGAAAGTCAGCACAACAAATTTTACTGCAATGCCTAAAAACAAAGAAAGAAGGGAAAACATGAGAGTGAAAAAACCGCTTTTTCGTACATTTCATCGTCCAAAACTTCATATCGGGCGAGAAACACCGATTTCATTTACAGAAGGGGGAGGCTGGCAGGCTATCTTCCTTCTGTCGGGAATGATTACCGGCGGACTGCTCTTTACCAAAGCAGCACAAATTCCCAATACTTATCTTTCCGTATTTTTAAATCAATATTTTCTAAAATGCCAAAGCGGAGAATTGTGGCTGGCTTTTTCCGAAAAGCTGGTTTCCGTTTTATTCGTACAAGCGGTGATCCTGCTTTTAGGCACAAGCGCATTGGGCACACCGTTGATTCTAAGCGTTCTTTTGGCAAAAGGAATTGCCGCAGGCAGTGTGTTTGCGCTTTTGTATGAGCAATCCGGGATGAAAGGGCTATTTTTGCACGCCATTGTATTTTTAATTCCGTCTTTTTTAGAAGTGATTGTGACGTTTTTCTTTTCACGTCAGGCTTGTTTGTGCAGTCAAACGCTGTTTCGCGTGGCCATTTTAGGACAAACGTATCATTTGGTACAAAACAGCCGAAATTTATTTCGATCCTTTTTTCGGACAACCGGTGTATTGATTGCCGCAGCTTGTCTGCAAACGCTTTCAGCCTTCGTCTTTTTGCCCGTTTTTCTTTGAAGGCTCAAAGTGTACATCGGCAAAAGGGGAAGCCTGTGCCGCTTCTTTCAGCTTGCTGTCACCGAGATGGGTATAAATTTCCGTGGTGGATACATGGGCATGGCCTAAAATTTCTTTCAGTGCCAGCATATCAACATGCCCATGCTGATACATCATGGTCGCAGCCGTATGACGCAATTTATGTACCGAGTATCCCTTTCCGGCAAGGCCGGCACTTTGCAGACAGCGCTCTACAATTTGCTGGACACGCCGCACAGAAATACGCTTTCCGGTTTTTTGAGAAACAAAAAGCGCATTCTTATCTTTTAAATTCGGCATTGCTCGCCGGGCAGCCAAGAGGGAAGAGAGCGCATCATTACACGCCTTGTTTAAGTAAACAAGGCGTTCTTTATTGCCTTTTCCTACAATTCGGATGGTTTCATCATCATTTAAGTCTGTCACGTTGATGTTGACAAGCTCGGATAAACGCATTCCGCAGTTGAGAAATAAAATCAAAATACAGTAATCTCTTTCATAGAAATCAGATTGTATATTTTTTAACAAACTGATTCCTTCTTCCAAAGAAAGATATTTCGGCAAGCTTTTTCGTTTGGCCGGCGTGTCGATATCATCCGTTGGATTGACGCTCAGCAGCTTCATCTTATTGCATAGATATTTAAAAAAACCTTTTAAGCTGGAAAGTTTTCGCGCGCGTGCAGAGGGCGAATTTTCGCGCTCTCGGGTCACGAAATGCAAAAACTCATAAATCTCAGAAGTGGTAATGCTTTGAATAAATTCAATGTCAATATCATCAAGCGGAATTTCTTCAAAGCTTTTCGTACCGGATAAGCCTCGATATTGTTTCATAAAGCGAAAAAACGTGCGTAGGTCAATATAATATCCGTTCACCGTGCGCGGCGAAAGGCCGCGTATCGTTTCGCTGTCATAGAGAAACCGAACAACAAGCGGAGGACAGTCTTTATAATCGCCGTGTTTATTGGGCGAGCGCGGGTCAAGATAGGTGCTCACAGCTTCAAAAGCCTCCTTTTCGTGAAATACAGAATTTCGCTAAATTAAAATTTAGCGAAATATAGGGGACTCCAAATATGGTCTAAAATCCTTATAACGAAAAAATCATAAATTCTGTACTGCGGGTTTCGGGAAAGCATCCACAGTGGCAAATATTTTCTGAAAGCTTTATAATACATCATAGTATTGCTATTTAAAAATCCTATACCAATATTCAACACCTAATCATTAATATAAAGGTTAAAAAGTGTTGGCAGCACCGCAGAGGTATATAAACTGATCTCGATATGAAGCAGACAAGCTCTGCGGCAAAATTACTACAGCTATTTTAGGTGAAGTCGAAATGCCGTAACAGACAACAACAGAAATTGATAAGTCAGCATCCGGTATTGACAATTCAATACGTTACTTAATTTGTTTAGTATGTGTGATTTACGCAGTACAGTTGGATTCAGACAAACAACTCTTCTTTGGTGTGATTGTTATAAAAATAACAATCATTGCTTTCTTATAAAAGGGTTACTGCCTGCCGAATGTCATGAATCGGAATCAATTCCATTTGCGGAAAATCCTCTGTGTTCAGCTGCTTGATCCCATGTGCAGGAATCATTGCGCGGACAAAGCCCATTCTCTGTGCTTCTTTCAAACGCTGCTCCAAATTCGGTACATTTCTCACTTCCCCGCCAAGTCCTACTTCCCCTACTGCAATTAAGTCATCGGGTACAGGTCGGTCGGTCATACCGGAAACAACCGCAAGGCATACCGCTAAGTCGCATGCGGTATCATCCAAATCGAGTCCGCCGACGATATTGATATAAACGTCTAAATTTCCTAAAAAATAGCCTGCACGTTTTTCCAAAACAGCAAGGAGCAAATTCGTACGGTTAAAATCAAATCCGGCTGCGGCTCTTCGGGGCGTTCCGAATGCCGTTTTGCTCACGAGCGCCTGCACCTCGGATAAAATTGGACGCGAGCCTTCTACGGTACATGACACGCAGTTTCCGGAAACGCCGACGGGACGCCCTTCCAATAGAATTTGCGACGGGTTTTCAATGACACGCAGGCCGTTTCCGGTCATATCGAACATTCCGATTTCGTTTGTGGAACCGTAGCGGTTTTTTGCAGCACGCAGCACGCGGTAAGGAAGGGTTTTATCTCCCTCAAAATATAAAACGGTATCCACGATATGCTCCATCACTTTGGGGCCTGCAATCGCACCGTCTTTATTGACATGGCCTACGATAAAAGTTGGAATTTCATTTTGCTTGGCAAGGTTCATCAAGCGCACCGAACATTCTTTCACCTGGGAAACACTGCCGGCAGACGAAGTAATGTCGGGCGAATAAATGGTCTGGATGGAGTCAATGACAACCAAACCGGGCCGCTGTGTTTCAATCAGCGCACAGATTGCGTCCACATCCGTTTCGGCGGCCAGAGTAATATTTTCTTCATGAATCCCTAAGCGCAGAGCTCGCAGTTTGATTTGACGCACCGACTCTTCGCCCGTGACATAAAGCACGTTCAGTTTCGGGCTTACAGCGCCGCACAACTGCAGAAGCAGTGTCGACTTACCCGCACCCGGCTCACCGCCCAGCAACACCACACTTCCTAAAACAATTCCGCCGCCCAGCACACGGTCCAGCTCGCTGATCTTCGTTACAATACGGCTTTTTTCTTCCACCGCGCTCACTTGTGCAAGCGGCAGTATTTGCGTTTGTGCTTGAAGCAAGCTTTTTGACATGGTTCGTCCGGCGGTTTTCTTTTCTTCCCGCACAACATCTTCTGTCATCGTATTCCATTCCCCGCACGAGGGGCATCGTCCCACCCAGCGGAGCGCCGTTTCTCCACAGTTTGTACAAACGTAAATGGTTTTCAATTTATCTTTTGCCATGATGTTAACTCCACCCTTCCTGATTCAAAACAAAAACGTTGATTTCCCCACTTTAAACCGTTACAATAAAAGAAATCCGTTGCTTCTTTTATCACAGGCAATCCGGGAGGAATCCGCTTTGAAAAAAACAATTTTTAGCATCCTGCTGACAGTCGCCGTGCTCTCGGCGTTCGGCGTACTGCACCCATATACAGTTCCTATTATGCCCAATGTTCCTGCCGCAGAGGAAACCTCTCCCAAAGAAGAGCTCATCCCTTCCGATCCATCTTGGCAAACTGTGCAAGAAAAAGGCACGCTTACAATTGGGGTGCGCAGCAGTTTTCCTCCGATGACATTTTCAGATGAGAACGGCGCACTCACAGGTATGGACATTGAACTTGCAAAAGCCGTTTGTGAAACTTTGAACATCGAGCCCGAATTTAAAATAATTGATAACTGGCATCAAAAGGAAACGCTTCTTGCACAAGGTGAAATTGACTGTATCTGGAGTGCATTTTCCCTAACCCCCGAACACGAAAAGACCGTGCGTTTTTCTCAGCCTTATCTGATTACAAAACTCTCTGTTCTGGCTTCGCAGAACGTATGGGTTACGGATATGTCTGCCCTGCCCTTTTGCCGAATCGGCGCAGAAGAAGGCAGCAGTGCGTGGGAAATGTTTCAAAGCGTCGAAGACTATGAAAGCCTTTTACCCAATTTAATCCCATTAGACACTTGTGCGTCGGGGCTTGAAATGCTTGCAAACGGAACGCTTGATGTGTTTGTCGTTGACCAAACATATGCCAAATATCAAATGGACCAAAGCGAAGCCTTTGCCTATTTCACCGCGTTTGATTTTGGCGACGACTTATATGCCGTCGGATTTCGCCCTGAAGACGAAATGCTGGCAAATGAAGTTGACCGCGCCCTGCAAAGCTTAATTGCCGATGGAACAGCGCACCAAATTGCGCAGCATTGGCTTGAGGAATCGGACATTCTCATTCCTTAACCATAAGCGCAGACACGCCCTTATTTTACCGCCAATTTTTGTTCTCTTGCATAGCAAAAAAGATACTGCTGGAGCACGCCGGCGGCACTTTGATACTGCTTTGGAAATGCGCCGGAATAAACATGTTCCATCACGCGCTGAATCCACACGTCAATGGGAAATGCTTCTAAGCGGTGATATCCAAACAGCGCAACACATTCTGCTACTTTAATTCCTACGCCGTGAATCTGCATCAAAGCCGCGCGAAGCTCTTGCAGAGAAAGCGTGTTTCCCCATAATGCCGGTGTGTTCATAAACACCTCGGCGGCGTGCAGTACATAGGGCGCACGGTACCCAAGGCCGCATGCCCGCAAATCCGCTTCGTTCAGCGCAGCAATGGCCTGCGGCGTGGGAAACGCATAATACACTTCTTCACCGACATAAAACGGCTCGCCGAAATTTTGACACAGCAATTCGATTGCCTTAGAAATTGCAGGAATGCTTTTTCGCTGTGAAATAATAAAAGAAACAAGCATCTCCCATGGATCTTGACGCAGAATCCGAATTCCCATTCCCGCTTCAAGCGACTCTTTCAAAAACGAGTCTTCCGGCAAACATAAAGCACGGTAATTCGAATAGTCAAAATCCAAATCAAAATAGTTTTTCCATATTGTATCAAATTCCTCTTGCGTACAGGAAAAACACCATTGATTCTCCTCTTTTTTCTGAATCAGAAGGATTTTTCCAAAGGCATTGACACAAACTGTGTCTTCGGGGCGGCAGGTCATTCGGAAACACTGACCGCTTTGTGCAATCTTTTGGGCATCAAAATCAGGTAAAACCAGTTCCAGCATAGAAACCTCTTTTTCGTTATCCATATAATATGCAAACCGCAGTGTTTGCAAAATTTATTATACTATACTCTCCTTTTTGCTTGCAAGCAAGCTTTGCTGTCAGTTTTTGTATTGCTCATTGTTTGGCGTGTGTGCTATACTAATTATTCAGAGTGGAAAACGGAGTTTGGCATTCTTTAAGTGCCCTTTCATTTTCCACAGCGGAATGTTTCGTTAAGTGAGGGATTCGATATGAACCACGGTTTTGTATCATGTGGGTGCAGCTGCGTACCGATTCGCGTAGCTGATTGCCATTACAACGCCGAGCAGATTGTCAAGGCGGTTCAAAGAGCGGCCGAGCAAGGCGTGGAGGTTTTATGTCTGCCGGAATTGTGCCTTACCGGTTACACATGTGAGGACTTATTTTTTCAGCCGGCTTTGCTGCGCGGCGTTTTGGATGCTCTGGAAGTCATCTTAAAAAAGACAGCAGATTTATCCGTTCTTTTTGCCGTCGGTGCGCCGCTTCTGTATGAGGGAAAGCTCTATAACTGCGCCGTCGTGGCGCAAAGCGGAAAAATCCTCGGTGTTGTGCCGAAAACGCATTTGCCCAATTATAACGAGTTTTACGAACAGCGTCATTTCTGCGCTGCTCCCAAAGATACGGGTGTGATTGAACTGCTGGGCCAAGGTGTGCCTTTCGGGACAAAGCTCTTATTTGCTTGCCTAGAGCATCCTTGCCTCAAAATCGCCGTAGAAATCTGTGAAGATTTATGGGCACCTGTTTCGCCGGGTGTTTCCCACGCTCTGGCCGGCGCAACTATTTTACTCAATCTTTCCGCCAGCGATGAGCTGATTGGAAAAGCATCTTACCGAAAAGATTTAGTAAGCGGTCAATCCGCACGTCTGCTTTGCGGATACCTCTATGCCGATGCCGGAGAGGGTGAATCCACAACCGACTTGGTTTTTGCAGGACATCATCTCATTGCAGAAAACGGAACGATGCTTGCACAGTCAAAGCCGTTTGCCAATGAAGATATTGCTGTAGAAATTGATGTGGAGCGTCTTGCATGGGAGCGAAGCAAAAACACCAGCTTCCCCGCAAATGACAGCGGCGAATATACGGTAATCCCCTTTCATACGAAAGACACAAGTGCTCCCCTGCGCCGCACAATTTCCCCTGCTCCCTTCGTTCCTCAAAACGAATCGGAGCGTTTTGAGCGCTGTGAAGCGATTTTAGAGATGCAGGCACAGGGTTTGAAAAAAAGACTTTTGCACACAAAAAGCACCGGCGCAGTTGTTGGGATTTCGGGCGGCTTAGACAGCACGCTCGCACTTTTGGTGGTCACGCGTGCCTTTTCGCTTGCAGGGCTTCCTCTGGAAAAAATCACGGCGGTAACAATGCCTTGCTTTGGGACAACCTCCCGCACGAAAAACAATGCATATCGCTTGTGTGAAGCGTTAGGAGTCACGCTGCGCGAAGTGAACATTGCGCAAACAGTGCGCAGTAATTTTGCAGATATCGGACACGATGAAAGCGTGCTGGACGTCACTTATGAAAATACGCAGGCCCGTGTGCGAACTTTGGTTTTGATGAATCTTGCCAACCAGACGGGCGGGCTTGTCATTGGCACCGGAGATTTATCTGAGCTGGCACTGGGCTGGGCGACTTATAACGGCGACCACATGAGCATGTATGGCGTCAATGCCTCTGTTCCTAAAACTTTGGTGCGCCATCTTGTAGACACCGTTGCAAAGCAAAGCGGCGGCGACTTGCAAGCAGTTTTGCAGGATATTCTTGACACTCCGGTGAGCCCCGAACTGCTCCCTGCAAAAGACGGAGAAATCAGCCAAAAAACAGAGGAGCTTGTCGGCCCGTATGAACTGCATGATTTCTTTTTGTACTATGCCATTCGGTGGGCATTTGAGCCTGAAAAGATTCTGTATCTCGCAAAATACGCTTTCAAAGGCCAATACGAAGATGCCGCTCTTTTAAAATGGCTGAAAAACTTCTATCGCCGTTTCTTCGCACAGCAATTCAAACGAAGCTGTTTGCCTGACGGCCCCAAAGTCGGAACGGTTGCGCTTTCACCACGGGGCGACTGGCGTATGCCGAGTGATGCGTGTGCTGACCTTTGGCTGAGCCAACTTGATTGATTCCCATTGCTTCATAGGATATCTTTACCGGATATCCCTATTGGATAAAAACAGGCTGGATATGCAAAAACGAATCGTTTTTGCATATTCAGCCAACAGAGAGGATGTATGATTGATGCCTGATTTAAAACTTGCCTTTGAGATTTCCGACGCTTTCGGTCCTTCCGGCTTTGAGCATGATGTGGCCGCTTTGATTGAAAAAGAAGCCGCCAGCTTTTCTCCTAAGCGCGACGGAATGCAAAACGTGTATACTTCCCTTCCTCAGAATACCGGCAATCGGCCGATTGTCATGTTGGATGCGCACATGGACGAAGTCGGTTTCATGGTGCAAAGCATTTTGCCGAATGGCCTGCTGAAAATTGTGCCGCTTGGCGGATGGGTAGAGCACAATATTCCGGCGCATACGTTTTTGATTAAAAATGTGCGCGGCGAAATGGTTCGCGCTGTTTCCACTTCAAAGCCCCCCCACTTCATGAGTGCCGCCGAAAAGAATGCGCCGCTTCAGATGGACAGCATTTATCTTGACGCAGGCGTTTGCAGCAAAGAAGATGCGGTCAATGTTTTGGGCTTAGACTTGGGCCTGCCTGTTTCTCCCGAAGTTGCCTGTACCTATCAGGAAAAAACCGGCCTGCTCATGGGAAAAGCGTTTGACTGCCGCTTGGGCTGCTCCGGCGTGATTGAAGTGCTGCGCAGCCTTTCTGATGATTCGCTGCACGTTGACGTAGTGGGCGCATTTTCCACACAGGAAGAGGTCGGCCTGCGCGGTGCAAAAATTACATCTCAGCGTGTCAAACCGGCGCTTGCCATTTGTTTGGAAGGTACGCCCGCTGATGATACCTTTATGTCGAAGGACGAAGCGCAAGGCGCTTTGAAAAAGGGCGTGCAGATTCGTTTCCGCGATGGCAGCATGGTGGCACATCCCGGCTTTGTCGCATTTGCCAAAAAAGTTGCCGAAAAATGCGGTATTACCCACCAATGCGCTGTCAGAACCGGCGGCGGCACGAACGGCGGTGCAATCCACTTGTCGAATTATGGGATTCCGACGGTGGTTCTCGGCATTCCCGTTCGTTATGCGCACACGCATTACGGTTATGCCGCCGCAGCAGACGTGGATGCGGCAATCGAACTTGCAAAAGCGATGATTCGCAAGCTGACGCCGGAAGTGCTCGAAGAGCTCTGCCCGGAGGTATAAATTGCTTTTGCCGGAAATAAACCGGCAATTATAATAAAAAGAAAAGCAGAGTTTCCAGACGCTTCATAGCACCTGAAAACTCTGCTTTTTTACGTTTACGTTAAAACAATATGGCGGGGCAATCCGCTGACATAAACGGGGCTAAGCTCCGCCTGAATTAACGGGCGCAAATAGGACAGCATTTCTTCGGTAACGCCGTCTCCTTCCTCATTAATCCAATCGCGGGGAACTTTTTTCTCTTGATTGGCAATTTGGTGAATATCATGCAGCTCGGTAATGCATTGATAGGGGTTTTCCGAAATGCGAGAAAGTCCAACCATTTCGCCGGTGCGGCCTTCCTCTGCGGCGCATACCGCTGCGCCGCCCACCTGATAAGCTTCCGTAATATCCATTCGGCTCACCATATGGCTGGAGCAGCGCTGCAAAGTGGAAAGCTCAATCGCGCGTGCTTTAATGCCCAAGCGCTGAGAGAGCAAAGATGCCAGATAACGCGCTGTCCCCGTCAAAATTTTATGTCCAAACGCATCTTGAGGCCCCAGGGTTTCCTGTAATTCACACACATACACGCCGTCGCGCGTGCGAATTCCTTCGCTGACGGCAATGACAATATTCCCTTTCTTCTCTTGAAGCTGCTTTACTTTTTCCACAAAGCGGTCGGGGTCAAAGTCAACTTCCGGCAAATACAGAAGATCGGCACCCTCACAGTCATCCGACTTTGCCAACGCGGCGGCGGCGGTCAGCCAGCCTGCATTGCGGCCCATAATTTCAACAATGGTTACGCTTCGCATGTCATATACCAAGCTGTCACGCACAATTTCTTTGATGGTCGTTCCGATATACTTCGCCGCAGAACCAAACCCGGGTGTATGGTCGGTTCCCTCTAAGTCATTATCAATGGTTTTCGGTACGCCGATAAAACGAATAGAGCTTCCGGTTTTTCTCCCGTAATCCGACAGCTTGCTGATCGTGTCCATGCTGTCATTGCCGCCGATATAGAAAAACCAAGCGATTTCCATCTCTTGCAAGATGTTGAATAAGTTTTCATATACTTCAGGCTGCTCGTCGGCATTCGGAAGTTTATAGCGGCAGGAGCCCAAGAAAGAGGACGGAGTGCGCTTTAACAGCTCAATGTCCAATTCGCCATTGATTGCTTTGCTTAAATCAATCACGTCCCGGTTCAAAAGGCCCTGTACGCCGTGTTTCATTCCATAGACCTTATCAATTCCTCGCCGCTTTGCCGCTTCGTACACTCCGGCTAAGCTTGAATTGATGACGGCTGTTGGGCCGCCGCTCTGGCCGACAATCGCGTTTTTTGCCATAGATTTCAATCTCCTTGCTCTTTCAATTCTGTGCGACGTTGTTGAACTTTACCGCTTCAACATTGCTTTCTTTGCATTCCTAATAATTGATCGACAAATTCTTCATACCCTTTTAGTATATTCAATTCATACAGAAAATACAAGCATCTTTGCGCTTGAAATCGATTTCTTTTTTACATAAAATACCTCTTAATTCCCAAAGTGAAAAAATTACCTCTTTTCGCAAAACAGCGTACCGTTTTTTTAAAAACGCTAAAATTATTAGAAGGAATTGATCTCTTTTATCAAGCACGCAGTCTTTTAAAAAGGAATAATCGCAATGTATTAGGACATGATAATGTGTGGAGGTGGATTTATGAGCAGTTTAAAACATTTTGTCAATCATGACATGCCGCACAAACCGAATGATGTACACGGCAGAACCGACGTGCGCACACAGCCCGAACGAAACACACAAGCATACGGCACTCCGCGCCAAAACTTCAATGGACAGGACGGCAGTGCATCCCTTACCAATAACGCGCGACGCCGTTTAGAAGCTATGAACGGAATTTCTCTGCGGCCGGAGATGTTTTACACGCAGCAGGAGGCAGCTGCAACACCCGACGGTGTATGGGAAAGCAGAAAAACAGTAAACCACCACCTGCATAGCAAGGAAGAGTTTCCTCACGGATAATTGCTTTAATGTGCTTTTGTCACGGTTTTTATCTCTTTTTTTCATTAAAATATCTCTAAAACGGATATTTTAATGCCAGATAAAAAGGGGGATACAACGATGTCATTTGTCAAAGAAAAAAACCGCATCACCTATGTTCAAAACGGCGAAATGCTTGCAGAAATCACGTTTCCGGCGCTTGAAAACGACGAAAACACCGTAAACATCGACCACACCTTTGTCAACGATGTTCTGCGCGGACAAGGCGTTGCAGGAACTTTGATGGAACAAACGGTTGAGGTACTGCGTGCAGATGGCCGCAAAGCCGTAGCAACTTGCTCTTACGCAAAAAAATGGTTTGAAAAACATCCGGAAGCAAAAGATGTTTTAAGATGATCATCGTTTCATGCTTCAATAAAAAAGAGTATAAGCAAAAAGCAAGGCAGAAACCAAAAGGTGGTTCTGCCTTGCTTTTTATTTTGGCTCATTTTTTTCAGCAAAAATCTGTTTTTCTTTGTTTTCAAAAACGCCCTGGAAAAACGAAAATTGCTATCTTGACTTAGATCGAGATCGCAGCAGCAACATCGAGCAAAGAGGTATCGATGGTTTTGTGCATCGACAGCGCAGTGTTAACATCATAGTCAACAATGCTCTCCGCACGAGTCGCAACGACACGATTGAAGATACCCTTGCTGATAAGATCAACAGCATGATAACCCATCAGGCTTGCTGTTACGCGGTCACGCAGAGAAGGCGAACCGCCGCGCTGAACGTGTCCGAGAACCGTCGCACGGGAATCAATACCGGTGCGGGACTGAATCTCATTTGCCAAGTCGCCTGCATGGCCCACGCCTTCCGCAATCAAAATAATGAAGTGACGCTTGCCGGTTTTCTGCGTTTTCGTCATGCGGGAAATTACGTCACGCTCCAAATCGTAAGGAACTTCAGGAATCAATGTGCACAGAGCACCTACTGCGATACCGGTGTTCAAAGCGATATAGCCGGCATTGCGGCCCATCACCTCTACAACGCTGCAGCGGTCATGGCTTTGTGTGGTATCGCGCAGCTTGTCGATCATTTCAACAGCGGTATTCATGGCTGTGTCGTAACCAATGGTGTAGTCACTGCAGGCGATATCGTTGTCGATGGTGCCGGGAATGCCGATGCAGGGAATTCCCTGTGCAGACAGTGCGCGTGCACCGCAGAACGAACCGTCGCCGCCAATAACAACCAGCGCGTCAATGCCATGCTCACGGCACATCTCAGCGCCTTTTTGCTGACCCTCTAAAGTTTTGAACTCCAAGCAGCGAGCAGTATACAAAATTGTACCGCCGCGGTGAATAATCTCGGAAACACTGCGCAAGTTCATGTCGATGATATCGCCTGTCATCAAACCATTATAACCATGGCGAACGCCCTTCACCGCATAGCCGCGGCTGATCGCAGCGCGTACCACCGCACGAATAGCGGCATTCATACCGGGAGCGTCGCCGCCAGAGGTCAGTACACCGATTGTTTTAATTTTGTTTTCCATATTGTTTTGTCCTCCTTGTCGCGTGCATCAATAAGCCTCAAACATGTTTCTATTATAAAGTTTTGTTGCATAAAATTCAAGCCCAATTCGCAAGAATTATTGCACAATTACATTGCCCTTTCCGAGCACTCTTTCCAGCTCACTGTACAAAATTTCATTGGGAACGCACCACATGGCACGCGGTGCACAGCCTTTTTTGCCCGTATCCTCAAAATAAAAGTACACCGGCATGTCGCCTTGAAAGATGCTGAGTAGGTTTCGTACATCGTCAAAAATTTCACTTTTCATGGACGGAAGTTTCAGCCACAACTTATTTTTTGGACTATTGTTTCCTGCCAGCTTTCCTTCCTGTTTGATATATTGATCCATATCAAAAACTTCTTCGGCCACTACCTTGCCGCCTTCATTTTCCCGAAAAGAAAAACGCCCCTTAATCACAGCAACGGCATTTTCTTTTACCCATTCGCCAAAGCGCTGTAAAACCCCCGAAAACACCAAAACTTCAATGGTACCGCTTAAATCTTCAACCGTTAAAAAGGCCATTGTTGCCCCGGAACGAGTGTTCATAGTTTTCATTTTGACAATGGTGCAAAACAGCATTACTTCCTGATTATCGTATTCATGCGCATCTTCGGCATTGAGCATAGAGATTGGCGTTGCACGCATTTGTGCAATGGAATCGCGGTAACGGTCGAGCGGATGTCCGGAAAGATACAGCCCGCTGACTTCCTTTTCCTGCTGAAGCAAAACTTCCGGCGGATATTCCGTACAATCGGGAATCCGGTAATCTTCAAAGGTTTCTTCTTCGCTCTCCTGGCTGAAAGCCGCAAAGAGATCGAGCTGCCCTGCTAAATTCTTTTTTGCGTCAGCTTCCACGCTTTTCAAAATATTCTCCAGCGCTTCCATCATAGCCCGCCGTTTTGCCTCAATGCAGTCAAACGCACCCGACTTAATCATGCTTTCCAGCGCGCGGCGGTTCATTTCCATTCCGTGTGTCCGCTTGCAGAAATTGTACAAATTTTTATATTTGCCGCCTGCATTTCGCTCTTGGAGCACCGCTTCAATCAAAGAGCGGCCTACATTTTTAAGCGCCAAAAGCCCAAACCGGATTTTGCCCTGCTGCACGGTAAAGCCAAGCTCGCTTTCATTGATATCCGGCGCAAGCAGTCCAATACCCATGCGGTGGCATTCTCCGGTATATTCGATAATCTTTGTGGTATTATCAAGCACACTGGTTAAAAGTGCCGCCATAAACTCCTTGGGATAATGACATTTTAAATAGGCCGTTTGATAAGCAACCACAGCATACGCCGCGGCGTGCGCTTTATTAAACGCATACGAAGCAAAGCTGAGCATCTCATCATAAATTTCTTCGGCAATTTCACGCGGAATCCCGTTGGCAAGACAGCCCGGACACTCTTTCCCCGGCTCTTTATTGCCGAAAATAAAGTGCTGGCGTTCCTGCTCCATCACTTCATGCTTCTTTTTTGACATTGCACGGCGCACAAGGTCAGCTTGTCCGTAAGAAAAGCCTGCCAAGTCGCGGCAAATCTGCATGACCTGTTCCTGATAGACAATACAGCCGTTTGTCACGTTTAAAATATGTTCTAACTGCGGAGTTTTATATTTCACACCCTCCGGATGGTGTCGGTTTGCAATATAAGTGGGAATCGACTCCATCGGCCCGGGGCGGTAAAGCGAAATAATGGCGATGATATCCTCAACGCTTCGGCCGCGAAGATTGACAAAAGCCTGTGTCATTCCCGCAGACTCCATTTGAAAAACACCCTGTGTTTCACCGCGGTTCAGCATTTCAAAAACCGCGCTGTCCTCGTAGGAAATGCGATCCATCGAAAAATCAGGGGATTGCTTCTGGATCATTTTTTCGGCATCGCGAATCACCGTTAAGGTTCGCAGACCGAGAAAATAGGAATAGGTCAAAAGCATCTTCGACATGACGCTTGCAGAGACTTTGTGAAAGTCAGAAAGTTCGCAGTCATTCGGTCAGTGCTTTTTTTCCCCTCCTTCACACCGTGCATGCGGCTTTCACCGCACACGGCGTTCCATCGCAAACGCACTTGTGCCCTTGTCCACAGGCCAAAAGAGCCTCATGCCTGCGCTCTTCACGCCTGCATCCAAGGGTACGGTTTGCGACTATGCCCCTTCCCTCCGCTTGTCTTTCAACAGCATCATCGGTACTACGGGCTGCTGCCACCCAAATTCGCAGGCCATTTCCTGCCTGCTCAAAGCGGCGCTTAAACGCTTGTTTTGCTTTGTTTGGGCTTCAATCGTTCCGTTTGTTTTATCCTTTTTATTATCACAGGACAGCCCCCGCCTTTACCCTGAAGCACATTCTTTTTTCCACTGTCGAAGGAAGCAGAACGCTCCGCATATTGGAGCACCGCTTGGGCAATGGACAAACCCTTGCGGCGAAGCTGAATCATCAGCGGCACATTTGTGCCCTTTCAGGTGTTTTCTTACGGCGGTTCCCGGTGAGTAGGCATACCGTGTTTCACAGGACCTCCGGCGCAGTGCGCCGACTTTACCGAGCTTCCTACCGGTTCGTTTTAAGCCGAAACCGGCAGGTCGGAGTTCAAGGGGTAGGGCATCGACATTTGCCCCGCAAGCGGAATTGCACCGCTCTTATCAAACAAACAGTTAAGCACACCAACCCCCAAAAGAGGTTCGGCGGCTCCGTTGGCTTGTTTTTGTTTCCAAAGTATTTCGCCAACGAACGATTCGCACATCCATCTTTAAAAGACCCAGTTCTTCAATTGTCGTCATCGGAAATTGCGTCACAGGATTGCCGTCATTGGTTGCGAGCGGCACATAATCGCTGATTTCCCTCGGCGTAATTACAACGCCGGCTGCATGGGTCGATGCGTGACGCGGCATCCCTTCAATTTTTTGTGCTGTTTCAATCAGCTCGCGAATCTGCGGGTCGTTGTCACAGCGGCTTTTTAAGTCCTTGGAAGTATTGAGCGCTTTTTCGAGCGTCATTTTCAGTTCCATCGGAACCATTTTCGCAACTTCATCGACGGTTTGATACGGAATTCCTAAAACGCGCCCAACATCTCGTATTGCGCCGCGCGCGGCCATGGTACCAAAGGTCACAATCTGCGCAACGTGGTCGGCCCCGTATTTTTCAATGACATAATCAATCACTTCCTGGCGCCGCTCATAGCAAAAATCGACGTCAAAGTCCGGCATAGAAATACGTTCCGGGTTCAAAAAGCGTTCAAAGAGAAGCTGATATTTCATCGGGTCAATATTTGTAATGCCGATGCAGTAAGCCGCTAAGCTTCCCGCGCCCGAGCCTCGTCCCGGGCCAACCGGAATGCCTTTGCTTTTTGCATATCGGATGAAATCCCACACAATGAGATAGTAGTTTGTAAAACCCATGCGGTCAATGACATCAATCTCATACGCCAGCCTTTTTTGAATCTCCGGCGTCGGGTTTTCTCCGTAATGGCGCTTTAGCCCCTCTTGGCACAGCTGTTCAAAATATTGCCGGTTTTCCATGCCATCCGGCACATCAAAGCTCGGCAGCTTCGTTACGCCGAATTCAAAGTCAAATTGACACATCTGTGCAATTTTATTGGTATTTTCGCACGCCTCGGGCCAAAGGGAGAACAGCTCGTACATTTCATCGGTGCTTTTGACGTAAAATTCCTCTGTTCCAAACTCTAAAATATCATCGTCATAGACGCTTTTGTTCGTCTGGATACAAATGAGAACACGCTGCATCTTGGCATCTTCTTTGGTCAGATAATGCGCGTCATTCGTTGCCACCAAAGGAATTCCCGTTTCACGCGAAAGCCGTACAATCATCGGCAGTACAAGCTTTTGCTCTTCCAGCCCGTGGTCCTGAATTTCCAAGTAAAACCGATCCGGGCCAAACAAATTTTGATAATAAAGCGCAGTTTCTTTCGCTTTTTCAAAATCTCCGCTTGCCAACGCTCTCGGAATCTCGCCTGCCAAACAGGCAGAGAGTGCAATCAAGCCCTCATGGTGCTTTTCCAGCAGTTCTTTGTCAATACGGGGTTTTGAATAAAAGCCTTCCGTAAAACCAGCGGACACCAGCTTGATTAAGTTTCGATAGCCCGTTTCGTTTTCACACAAAAGCACTAAATGGTAAGAGCCGTCCATGCGGTTTACTTTGTCAAAACGGGTTCTTGTTGCAACGTATACTTCACAGCCGATAATGGGATGAACCCCGGCTTTTTTTGCCGCTTTGTAAAAATCGACAACACCGTACATCACGCCGTGGTCGGTAATTGCAACAGACGTTTGCCCCAGCTCTTTCACGCGTTCCATCAAGCGATTGATTCGGCACGCGCCATCCAGCAGGCTGTACTCGGTATGCAAATGCAAATGGGTAAATTGTCGTTCAGCCATTGTTCTTCCTTTCTTTTAAATTTTGGGCCGCTTGCTCCAGCTTTTTCATGCGATGCGAAATGCCGGATTTGCTCAGCGGCGGGGTAAATTTGTCCGCGAGTTCTTTGAGTGACACATCGGGAAATTCTTCCCGCAGCCTTGCCGCTTCCTGCAAAGCCTGCGGCAGCCCTTCGAGCGCATGATTGCTTTTGAGATATTCAATCGCCGCCAATGCCGCGCCGCTGGCCTGAACCGTTTTGTCAATATTTGCTGTTTCACAGTTTGTGATGCGGTTGGCCTTATTGCGGATATCTTTAAACACTTTAAGGTTCATAATCTCCAGTGCTGCACCGGAAGCGCCCATATAAGTGAGCATATCCTCAATCTGCTCGCTGGCTTTAAAATAAAGCACATGATTTCCCTTCCGCAGGGCGTATTTCGGAGAAAATCCGCGCCCTTTCAGCAACGCTCCAAAATCCTGCACTAAGTGATAGCGCCCACTAACAAATTCAAGATTATATTCTTTTTGCGGATTAGTCATCGTGCCGCAAGCCAAAAATGCGCCGGCAGTAAAGCTTCCGACGCAATGTTCACACACAAAATTTTTACTGTTAATTCGCAAAGAGGGCAATTTTTGCGCATGGCCGAATTGTTCGAGCATGCAGGCAATATCTTGCGCATTTTTTACGGCAAACTCATAAATGCGAGAGTCGGCTGTTCCCCTGACATAAATCTTGCCATTTACACCCAAAGCGGAAAACAACTTTTTTGCCAACTGCGCAACGGCTGTCGTTTCTGTGTGAAGAATCAAGCCTGTTTCATCAAATGTCCTTGCAAAACAAGCCATCCCATACGCCGCCGCATGTACACAGCACGGCGACAAAATTTCAGCCGATAAAATTTCCTTTTTCACCGTTTGCGAAAAACTGATTTGATTTTTTTCTTCCATTATGTATGCTTTTGGATATCCCTGTGCTGAACCTGCACGCGATACCCGCACTCCTGAAGATATTGTGCAATTTCTTTTGCAAAAGTTACCGAACGATGTTTCCCGCCGGTACAGCCGATGGCGACGGTCAGCTGACTTTTTCCTTCCTTCACGTACAAAGGCAAGGAATAGGAAAGCAGCTCTTTCAAACGTTCCAGTAAGCCCTTGGCTACATCGAATTTTAAGACATAATCGGAAACCACCGATTCTAAGCCTGTTTTTCCTTTCAGCTCAGGAACGTAGTAGGGATTTGGCAGACATCGCACATCAAACATCACGTCAGCTTCGCGCGGCATGCCGTACTTAAATCCAAACGACATCACTGTGAGTACCATTGCATCCGAGCCTTTTGCTTCAAACAATCCGATCACGCGCTCTTTGAGCTGTGCCGTTGTCAGCAAAGTGGTATCAATCCGATAGCTCGCAGCCTCATACATCGGAGCTAATATTTGACGTTCTTCCTTGAGCGCCTGTTCCAGCGAACATTCTTTCATCATGCAGATAGGGTGACGCCGTCTGGTTTCTTTATAACGCCGCTCCAAAGCGTCTTGGTTGGCATCCAAAAACAAAATTCTGCATTGAATTTCCAAACGTTCCAGCTCGGCCAGTGCATTTTTCATATCCTGTGCAGAGGAAACCCCGCGGCTGTCTAAAACCACGGCCAGCTTTGCCGAAGGACGCTTTCCGCCCTGCAGTGCAAACTCCATCAATTTTCCTAAAAGGGATGCCGGAATGTTATCCATACAGTAAAATCCGATATCTTCCAGCGCATTGACGGCCAGTGACTTTCCCGCACCGGAAAGACCTGTCACAATCAAAAGATTTGTTTTCCCCATTTTTACTTCCCTTTCCATTAAGCGTGGATTCCCGCACACCATCCGTTTTTTCTGCCGCAAAAATAATATTTCACTTCACTACTCGAATTTCTCTTTCAAGCGTGTATCCTGTTTGCTCTTTCACAATTTCAATCACTCGGTCGGTCAAGGCAATCACGTCTTGGCACGTTGCCCCGCCCGTATTCACCACAAATCCGCAATGCTTTTGACTGATCGCTGCTCCGCCTACGGAAAAACCGCGCAGCCCGCACTGCTCAATCAGCGCACCGGCAAATGCTCCCTGCGGACGCTTGAAGGTGCTGCCTGCACTCGGCATCTCGAGCGGCTGTTTCTCGTGGCGCTTTTGCGCAAGCGTTTCCATGGTATCGACAATTTCTTTTTTATTGCCCGGCGAAAGCTGAAACTCCGCCGAAAGAATGCACCAAGGGTTTGTTTCAAAAATAGAGGTTCGGTATCCGAGCTGCAGGTCGGCTGCCTGTAATGTTTTCACTTCCCCTTTTTCGTTTAAAAAGGTGGCACACTTCAAAACATCCTTTACTTCTCCGCCGTAAGCGCCGGCGTTCATGTATACCGCTCCGCCGACACTTCCGGGAATCCCGTAAGCAAATTCCAAACCAGTCAGTCCGTTATCCAGCGCGCACAGACAAACCTGCTCCATCGAAGCGCCCGCACCCGCATGCAGGACATTGTCCTGTGCAGACACTTCACTGATTCCCTGTGCAATCAAAATCACAGCGCCGTCAAAACCGTCGTCTGAAAAAAGCACGTTAGAGCCTTTTCCAAGCCAATAAATGCGAATGTTTGCCTCACGGCAAAGCGCGGCGGCCTGCATTAACTGCTCCGTCGAATTCGGCACACAAAAAAGCGCCGCAGGCCCGCCAATTTGAAACGTCGTCCACCGGCATAAAGGCTCCTGCAAATACGCTTTGATTCCCTGCTGAGCCATTGCCTGATAAACTTGTTCGTATGGGTTCATAGATCTTAATCTCCGTTGTTCTGCTTAATTTTGCGAATTGCACACGGCTGACAGTTCGCAGTCTCAGCGCATGTGCTGTGCGATAGGTTTCTTTTTTTGTTGCAAAAAGCGCAGCAAATTCTTCTGATCGGCATTTACAAGCAATTCTTTGGGATATTCCATTTCTTCTACCAAGGGAATTACACTTTCCACACGCCCGAGCGCCGCCGAAAAATGTGCATCCGAATTCAATGCAATATAAGCGTCATGCTTTTTGCAGGCAGCCAGCAGCTTTTTCATATTCTCTTCGCCGCCGGGACGCACCGCACTCGAATTTGCATTCAGTTCCACTACTTTTCCTTCTCGTGCAAATTCGCGCACAACGGCGTCAAAATCAAACGTATAGCGCGGCGTTTCACAATGGCCAATCATATCAACATACGGATTTTTTGCAACCTGAAGCCACAAATGTGTGGCCTGTTCCACACTTAACGATGGCACCAATGTGGGCGGATGAATCGAGGCAATCACCCAATCCAAGCCCATATCGCGCAGCTCGTCGTCGCTGACATCCATTTTGCCTTCCAACGTACATACATTGGCCTCAATTCCCTTCAAAACCCAAACGCCTTCCATCTGATCGGGCAGCCGACGCAAGCTGGTGAAATGCCAAATATGCGGGCTGTCCGGCATTTTAGGGCCGTGGTCAGTGACAGCGAATGCATACATGCCAAGGCGTGCGGCTTCGTGCGCCATTTCCGTAATGGTGCTGAACGCATGTGTAGAGGCAATGGTATGTGTATGAAGATCTGCGGCAATATGTATCATTATGTAAAATCCCTTCTCATTATTCGTGCTTTGACGGCACTTTACCCCACGGCGCCAAAGATATTATACCATGTCGGCATCGAGCCCAAGCTGGGCAAGCAGCTCTTTTGCGGCATTGTAGCCCATCTTCTTTTGTCTGTTGTTCATTGCTGCCGCTTCTAAAATAACGGCCAAGTTTCGGCCCGGCATGACAGGAATTACTGTGCTGGGAATCATCAGGCCCAAAATATCCATGGTGTCCGTTTCCAATCCCGTGCGGTTATAATTCTTTGTTTTATCCCACGGCTCCAGTTCCACAACAAGATCGATTTTTTCGCTCATTTTTACAGCACCGGAGCCGAAAATACGCGCAACGTTGATAATGCCGACACCACGCAGCTCAATAAAGTGACGGATGTTTTCCGGCGCAGTTCCGACAATGCTGCGGTCAGATACACGGCGAAGCTCTACCGCATCGTCGGCAATCAAACGATGGCCGCGCTTGACAAGCTCAACAGCTGTTTCGCTTTTTCCGACACCGCTTTCGCCCAAAATTAAAATTCCCTCGCCGTACACTTCCACCAAAACGCCGTGGCGCGTAATACGCGGCGCAAGCTCAACGCTCAAGTAGGAAATCAAGCCGCTCATCAAGCTTGAAGTGTTAGTGGCGCTGCGCAAGACAGGCACTTTAAACTCTTGCGCCAATTTCTGCGTTTCTTCAAACATTTCCAAATTGCGTGTAATAATAATGGCCGGCGGACATTTGGAAAAAAGACGATGGAGGCTGGCCTCACGCTCGGCGGGCTCCATAATGCTTAAAAAGCCTTTCTCCATGTTTCCGATTACTTGAATTCGATTCGGCTCAAAGTAATTTTCATACCCGGACAACAGCAAACCCGGGCGATTGACTTCCTCTGTGTAAATAGGAATTTTCTCTAATTCTGTTGGAGTATACAAAACCTCCAGTTTAAGTTCTTTTACAATTTTATCCAGTGAAACGCTGAACTGTGTCATTTCCAAGCATCCTTTCCGCCGATAGGCAGGTTTTTTAAGCTTTGGCCGCATCAGCAAGTGCACATTTTCAGTGCATGAATCGCTTTTCTCTGCTGACGCTTAACGTTTAATTGCACCCACATGTAAACCTTTACAAAAAAGTTTACGCGTTTTTATTATATAACAAAACAGTCATCTTGGCAAACAACTTTTTGGGGTGTTTATGCCGCGTTCAATTTTTACAAAATTCCTTGATGAGCGGGCCTGTTTTTCCTTCTTTCCAATCATTTTATTCTTTCCTTTTGTCATATAATCTGCTATACTTATCTACAAAAGCCGAACCAAAATATCCGGCGCATGATCTGCGCTTGGCAAGAGAAAGGAATCCAACATGCGCGTTGCTATTTTTTCGGAATGCTACTTTCCGTTCATCAGTGGCGTTGTGACTCATATCGATATGCTGAAACAAGCGCTGGAAGAGCAGGGACACGAGGTAATGATTGTCACTACCAATCCAAAAGCCCTTTGCCATTATGTAAAAAACGGCGTGCTCTACTGCCCTGCCATCCCTTTAAAACGCATTTACGGATACGGGGTTTCCAACCCGTTAAATCTCCAGCGCCTTCGTATTTTAAAAGAGTTTGACCCCGATATTCTGCATATTCACACTGAATTTTCCATGGGAATTTTCGGACAGTTTGTCGCGCGCAAGCTGAAAAAGCCGATGGTTTATACACTCCATACCATGTATGATGACTACTTGTTTTATGTTGCTCCGCACAAGTGGGGCCAAAACATGGTGAAACCGGCCGCGCATATGTATATCCGCTCCATTGCGAGCAAGGCTACTGAAATTATCGGACCCTCTTTAAAAGTGCTCGAGTTTTTGAGAAGATGCGGTGTTGAACATCATATTAATATTATCCCCAACGCTGTTGACCTTTCTGATTTTTTGCCAAAGAATGTGGACAGCAAGAGCGTGGATGAAATCCGCGAAAAACTTGGTATTAAACCGGATGATGTTGCCATGTGTTTTGTTGGGCGTCTTGGGCGCGAAAAATCATTGGACGTCCTGATTGACTGGTTAACTGCACACTTTAAGGGTAACGAACGATTTAAGCTCTTTATTATTGGCGATGGGCCTGAAAAACAAGCACTTTTGCGACAAATCCATGAAAACGGAATGGATCGTCAAGTGCGGCTCCTCGGAAAAATTGAGCACAGTCTTTTGCCGCCGTACTATCACGCATGTGACGTGTTTACAACTGCTTCGCTTTCGGAGATCAACTCCATTTCAATGCTTGAAGCAATGGCAAGCGGTTTATATGTCCTTCAGCGGCTCGATATCTACAATAAAAATCAAATTTCCTGCAAAGAAAACGGAGATATTTTTGAAACACCTGAGCAGCTGGCAGAGCTCCTGCGTGAGCAGGCAGATCTTGATCCAAAGGAGCGCCAGGAGCGAAGAGATCGTGTCACCGCTTTCACTCAAAAATACGGCAAAAAGGAATTCATTGAGGCAATTCTTAATGTATATGAAAGAGCCATTACCAGCTACGACGCTAAAATGAAGCATAGACGCTGAGTGCCTTTTCCTTTTGTTTTCATGAAATATTTGCAACAAAAAACGTGGACGATGAACGTCCACGTTTTTTTATTATAATTCAACTTACTTAAACGCTTGCGGAAGAATTTTGAGAAGTTTCTTCTTCGCGAAAATAAAAACGCTGTTTGACATAATCCAGCAGACGGCTTGCCTGATCCGGATCAACACGCGACAAATCTACAACAAAAACATCCTTTGATGCGCGTGTAAAAAAGCACAGCAAATTATCCTCATTATGTTCCACTCGGATATACGGAGAAATCGGTGCACTGCGCAGCAGCTCCCCCTTCTCCCCTTGCAGCTTCTGCGCATAAATCTCCGCACGATCTGCAAAAAAATCCACACGGATTCCGTTGAAATTTTTCTCGGCGATTCGCTGCCGGGCCTGCTCCAGCTGATTTCTCAAGCGGAGATTGCGTGACCAACCGAACACTTCATTCAAAAACGGCAGCAAAATCAATATCACCATACCAATCACGGCGGCCCATGTTGCAGGATGCGTGGAGCCAAGACTGTCTACCAGTTCCTTGCCGATAAAAAATGCCAGCGCCGCCATTCCTACAAACAGCAAAAATTGCTCGGCAAAGCGGCGCCCTTTCGAGGTTTTTGCTAAGCGATCTTCACGGTCTGCCTTTACAGCACGCCGGACGCATGCACAGTATTGCGAGTAATACGTTTCAAAATCCATCGGAAAAGAAATGCTTTCTTTTGCCTTCATTCTCTTTCATTCTCCCTTCGTTTTGCTGTGTTTTACTATACACCCAAACGATTGCGAAAGTCAAGTATTTTATCCGCAACAAAGCAAATTCCTTCCTTTATTGTCCTACTGGGGTATTACTCGCACTCCCCACGGAACTCATCCGGTACATTCTTCTTCACAACACGGCAGGGATTGCCGTATGCTACGCTATCAGAGGGAATATCTTTTGTAACCACACTTCCCGCGCCGATCACGACATTATCTCCAATGGTAACACCCGGCAGAATAATCACACCCCCGCCAATCCAAACATGGTTGCCAATCGTCACGGGCGCAGCCAAAGTTTTGCAAAATTCAAAAGAGCCGTGTGCTTTTGCTTCACCAAAACGGTCGCGCGCGTGACAGGGGTGATAGGCTGTATAAATTTGCACATTCGGCGCAATCAACGCATGATCTCCAATTGTAATCCGTCCGCTGTCTAAAAAGGTACAATTCATATTGACCTCACAATGATTGCCGAAATAGATATTGTTCCCATAATCCACAAAGAAAGGCGGTGTAATCCACAAATTTTCTCCGAATCC